>R25__coassemble_559_pt1 | contig 21988 bp, 18 predicted proteins | sample R25__metabat2_low_PE_006 | metagenome-assembled genome bin R25 | reverse complement strand
ATAGTAATCCTCGGCATCTATACCGATTTCCACATAGTCTTTTGGCTTCGATTTTTTCTTGCTCAAGCAAACAACGGTCTCAACGTGGGTCGAGGAAATGGTATGGATGTCAGAGGAATGGATGTTTACAGTATTATGGATTGACTAAACTTATCCAGGGGATTTTCCTCAGATTTATCGCTTGACTAAACATATCCAAGGCACTTTTGCACATTTTAACAGAAATAATTGCATAGGTAAACATATCCACCTTTATCTCTGTCAGCATATCTATGATTTTAAAAATCTACATTATACTCGAATCCAAATCAAAATTAGAATTCTTCAAAAGGTTTGATTTTTTTCATCAAGGAAGTAGATGTCATATTACATCTATTTTCAAATGATAAGCAGAAATCCTTTGGAGAAACTATGAATGATAAATCTCTGTGCTCAAATTCGTTTCTTGTAAATTTAATGGAATAAATATAATCATCACTAATGCCACCTTCTTTATTTCTCCTTTGAGTATATGCAGAAATCAGAATGTTTTTAATAATAGGAGAAGTATTAAAGGCATTAGTTGCAACAAAAATAGCCAGTCCAAAAACAAGGGTGGAATATTCTTCTCGTAATTCCTTTTGAGTTTTTTTCTTTTCTTTAAGATTACCGCTTGCTGTTTTAGTCATTTTCGTATTTGGAAGATCCTCGATTTCCGGTAAATCAACATCGAGAAGCAAGGTTCCGGTTGTTGTGTTGATATCATAATCGATATTCATTTCTACTGGTAGCGAACATGAGATAATCCATGTTTCAAACGCATCGCATATTGATTCCTCATCTCCGTTAATAAGATTGGACAGATATTGTTTTTGTGTTTCATATTCTTCCTTGTATTCTAATTCCGTACGCATCCTTTTTTCTGACTCTTCAGCATCAAAAGCATCTTTTGATTGCTGCCAGCACGAAATAGCAAAAGACAGTCGTTCTGGAAGTTTTTCTTCAACATATTGTTTCCTTGCTTTTTTAGCAGTGAATATAGAGGCTTTAACTGCATTTTTTGCTTCCAGTTCCAGTTTCTCACGTACATCTGATTCTGTTGGCATAGGGACATTGTAAGATTGTCCTATATATTCTTGAGGTTTCAGTTCATTCAGTCGCAGAACAAAATCATCATATGTATCAACCTGCGAAGAAAGTTTATAAATATCAATGTATTTTTCATTTTCAGAAATAGAGTTATTAATATACTCATCTACATTTTCTTGTCTTAGACTTTCGAGTCTATCTTTTTCCTGTTTAAATTCCGGTGTAGATTTAATCTTTCTAAGAATTGATGGATCAGTAATTTCTGTTCCATCTTCATAATAAAAGAAAACTTGACCTCGCTCATTCATTTTAATGTTTAATTGTGATGGCAACGTGGAGTTAGTAACTGTTCTTGTATATGTTTTGCCTTTACGAGATGATGATTTGGGAGAAGATGAAGAACCTCCAATTAAAGTGCTATATGAAAGACCAGTTCCTGGAATACCTGCTGTTACCCGTGTACCACGTTTTCCAACATTGACAGAATGTCCACGTCCCCCTACTGAGAGACTTGCTCCAGATTTGGATAAATTTATTTTTAAACCTTTACAAATTTTAACTTGTCTTCTAAATCGTAATCCCATGATATGAGTCCTCTTTTCATAATACTAGGTTTAATCATCACCCAATTTTAACATAAATTGATAAGTATCTTTATTGAGATGAGACACAATAAGACCAAGGCCTAAATCATCATAATAATATCCGTTAGCAGTTTCATTTTCTTTAAGATACTCTACTACTTCCGAAATTGTATCATCTGTGATGTCTGGATCCATGATTGGTGATGCAATTTTTACCATATCAATACATTGTTCACTTGTTGCCGGACCCATATAAACCCTTATGATATCATCTCCACCATTGGTTTTTCTAGCAATTAAATCAACGGTTGTATCTCCAAATTTATATGATTTTCCAAGTGCATCATCATATGCAGTTAATCTAAATTCTGTTCTGTAATGACCACTATCTTCATCTGAAGGTGTAAAATCTTCGATATATTCTAAGGCTACATCACTTGTTTCATTGAATTTTTTTACAAATGTATCAATGATTTCGCTGACTGTAGTTTCTTTCGTTTTTGCTTCAGTAGTGGCTCCTATGGATTGTACTGTAGCTACAGTATTTGTTGATGTTGAATTTTTATCACTACTATCATCGCCCCATACTATTGTTCCATATACTAACCATATTAATGCGATAGCTACATATCTAAGCCAGGATCCTTTTTTACGCAATAATAAAATCGTTGCGGGAACTGGTAAAATCAAAATCCAACCGATAACCCATAACCACATAGGTGCTTTATTATTTGTCGATTCTGATACTGATGATTGTTGCTGCGTAGTATTGTTTGGAGATGAAATCTTTCCATTAAGCTCCATCTCAGCTTCCCTTTGAGCACGTTGTCTGCCCTTTTCAAACTGATAACCGGATTCTTCTGCATTATCATATTTTACATGAACTACTTCATCGTCAATGAGAATAGACGTTCCACAATATTCACATGTACATTGTTTTGATGACAGATCAACTTTTAATTTTGACCCACAATTAGGACAAGTCATATCGATCAATTTCATAAATCATCCTCCAAACTCATTTGATTGTATAAATTTGTAATCTACTCTTCTAAATCCTTTAAGCTTATCTTTTTTGCATTAATATAATCGTCATCTAATATGTAAGCCAAAGGATCCTTAAATTGGACCTCACCAGATTCCTTGTCAAATACGACCGTTCCTGAAACCGATCCCTCCTCTTCGCTTGGAGATCTTGTTTCTAAATATGTTCTTTTTACCCCAACATGAAGTGCGATGATTACATCATTTTTTAGTAATTCTTTCGCTCTCAAAAATTCAACTGATTTTTTATAAGCTATCTTAATAATCTCATCCGCCTCCTCAAGTATGATAACTTCTGTTTCTTCAACTTCGGTTGCATCCATGTCCACTGTCCTATAAAAATCCGGATCGGAGAGGTTGAATTTTTTTAAGACCTTTTGCAGATTTTCACAATTCGATTTAAATGTGATGTATGTCAATCCACCTGATAGAGCACCTGAAAGATATGGAACAGCTGATGCTACTGTGTCAGCAAAGAACTGTTTATTGATCCTGATACCGATCTTAGCACCTATCTTTTTGATCAGAGGATAATAAAATGCTTTGTCAGTGCCTGCCGGGCCACGTTTTTTGATAAATATTTTGCATAATTATCGGCAAATGTTCTGAGTACTTTATTTGTTCCCTCTACACCAAACATAACTCCCATAAAAAGCAGCAGTTGATTTAAAGTCTCAGAATCCATATCCTCCTCAGAAAAGTCGAACTGCTCAAAGCCGTAAAGATATGCCAGTTTTTGTACCACTCTTATGATATGAGCAAAAAAAGATACTATGTCTGCACTTGCGGCACCAACGGCCCATGCTCCTCCGGGAAGGCTTGCAACAACAGATATCGCCGAAACTTTATTCGTTTCATAATTGATAACAGACTTAGCTATCTTATTGATCACCTTCCTGGGTATCCCTGCTCTTGCCGGATTCGTCCTGATCGCTTCATCTATGATCTCCCTTCTGCAATACTGTTTGAGTTCCTTGCCAAGGAATTTTGCACGATTGATCTTTACTCCGGGCGTCTTTATTGCTACAGGTAGAAGGGTCTCAAGTGAAAGACCGTCTTTCCCAAACATTCCAATTTCTGCCATGCTATTATCCTCCTATTCCATCATACCTATTGCAGTTTCTTTTTGTCTGATCATCTCAGCCCGGTCTTTGCTCACGACCCGGACTAACGGTCCTCCATATTTACGATAGGATGCACCGTCCCTGGCCCCTTTAACAGCATCATAAGCCTCTTTCCCTAATTTTTCTCCATAAATGGACATCAATGTATCTCTTGCATCATCGGCGTCATTTTTTATAAACGTATTGTCCTGTGTATATAACGATCATGATCTATCAAGCTCCTTTTATAAAACAGTTTCTCACTTATCTATGATTGTATCTTTATTATACGATATCGGTCAAGTCAAAAATATCTGTTAAATTATAGAAAAGTTTTTCATAAAGCCCTCACAAAATTAAAAGAGTGGCATATCAGATCCTGCCACCCTTTAATCAGACTCAACTCTTCGCAAAAGTGTCGTTTGCGAAGAATACTTTCATCCCAGATATCTATTTTTAGTATTTTGGTCCTTAGATCATACCGTAACCTCCGTCCCGCTCTTGAAGATGACCGTAAATGTCCCGTCTTCTTTTATGATGACCTGCTCTACCAGTTTCCTCACTAGCTGGTCATCAAAGTCTTCGAGGAGTCCTGTCTGGCCGGCCAGGAATTCCATCATCTCTTCTTTCCTCTTCTGCCGGTCCCGGTCATCCGCCTTCTGGATCAGCAGTTCCTGTTTCCTCTGGTTCAGCTCGTCGATCCGGTCTTCCAGGTCTTCATAGGACTGCTCAAAGCGCAGCCTTGTCAGGAGTTCTTTTTGCAAGCCCTCCATCCTGTCATCGATCTCCTTTATCTCCCCATCCGCCTCATTTAAGACAGTCTCGCTCAGTATTTCTTTCAGGACGGCTATCACATCCGATCTTCTGCCCAGCACTTCATTGATGGCATCCACTACTGCCTTCTGCAGTAGCTCTTCCTTAATGGTCGGGGCGTCGCATTCCTTTGGCCCGTGTTCCACCCTGGTGCAGCATCTCCATACTGCGGAATGTACCCCTCTGTTGTTCCACATGACCCTTCGAAAGACATCTCCACATTTTCCACAGGTACACAGGCTTGAAAGTGCATACCTGCTGCTGTAGGTCCTTCTCTTCTTCCCGTCCTTCCCGCTCCTTAAGCAGGCCCTGCGTTCCAACTCGGCCTGCACCTTGATGTATATCTCCCTGGGGATGATCGCCTCGTGGCTGTCCTCCACATAATACTGTGGCACGATGCCTGTGTTCACCACCCTCTTTTTTGTCAGGAAATCCACTGTATAGGTCTTCTGGAGGAGAGCATCTCCAATATACTTTTCATTCGTCAGTATCTTGCGGACGGTAGTTGGCCCCCATTTTTCTTTGCCCGCCCCGGTCAGTATCCCATCAGCCATGAGGGAACGGCAGATATCCAGGAGGCTCGAGCCTTCCAGGTATTCCCTGTAGATCCTGCGGACCACTGCTGCCTCTTCCGGGTCTGTCACAAGGTTTCCTTCTTCATCCTTGGTATAGCCCAGGAAGCGCTTATGGTTGACCTGGACTTTTCCTGCCTGGTAGCGGAACTGCAGGCCCAGCTTCACGTTCTGTGACAGGGACTGCGATTCCTGCTGGGCCAGGGATGCCATAATCGTCAGGAGCAGTTCTCCTTTCGCGTCCAGGGTGTTGATGTTCTCTTTCTCAAAATAGACCGGGATCCCTTTGTCCTTCAGCCGCCGGATGTACTGCAGGCAGTCGATAGTGTTCCTCGCAAACCGGCTGATGGACTTGGTGATGATCATCTCGACCTTCCCTGCCATACAGTCCCCGATCATCCGGTTGAACTCGTTCCTGTTTTTCGTATCCGTGCCAGAGATGCCGTCATCCGCGTATATCCCCGCAAACTCCCATTCCGGGTTTTTCTTTATCTCTTCCGTATAGTGCTCTACCTGTGCTTCATAGCTGGTCGCCTGTTCTTCCGTATCCGTGGATACACGGCAGTAGGCGGCGACTTTCAATTTCGGCCTCTCCTCCGTATCCGGGTCTTTCTTCCTCCTGGCCCTCGCCGGGATCATCGTTATGTTAGCCATCTGTCTCGACCTCCTCTATCAGACTGTAGGCATATGCCGCCTGCTCAAAAGGATCCTCATATCTTTTATCGATCTTCCCAAGCCGGAAGGATGTCTTCGCCTCATCTGCTGCCTTCTTTTTCTTCCGGTCCGTTCGTCCCAGCTTTACCGCCCTCCTCCGGATCTCGGCCCTGGCTTCCTCCATCATCTCCCTGGTGACCAATGCCGGATAAGTCTCATCACCAAGATACCTTTCATTGGTGAGCATCCGCTTTACCTGGGCATGTACCTTTCCGATCCCCGCGGCTTCCGCTGCAGCATGCAGGGACATCCCTGAAAGGTAGTTCTCAAACAGCAGGAGGAGCTGTCCTTTCTTCTCCTCATCTACTGTAATACACCCTTTCTCCATCCTGTAGCCAAATGGTATGTGGTTCATCCGTCTATCCTCTCTTTCAGTTCCAGTCCGCATTTCAAATGGAAAGTCACTTCGGTAAGATTCTCCACTGTCACATGGTCTACGAACTCTTCGAAGGCGTCTCCATCAAACTCTTCTATTTCCTTTGCATTGTTTGTAAAATGAATCAGGCTTTTTATCTCTTTTCTGTAAATGTTGTAACGGTCCGTGCGGAAGATGAGCGCCTTCTTTTGCTTCTCCAGCTCCGCTGCCTCCCTTGTCAGGCTGTTGGCCTCGTCAGTATAGGAAGCCGGGCTGATAATCCCCCTGGAGAAGAGTCCTTCCAGTATCTTTTTCCGTTTCCCGATATCTTCAATCCTCTCATCGATCCTGCTTATCTCCAGGTATTCTGAGGACTGGGGCTGTTCCCTGAGTTCTTTTTCAAAAGGCACCAAGATCTTATTCCTGCTGAAGGCCAGCTTGTTCATCATCCTGACGAAGGCCTTCTGCACGTTTTCATATCTTACATATCTCATAGGGCAGGCCTCTTTGTCCTTCAGATGGACACTGCAGGCGAGCACTACACGGCTGGTATCGGCGTATGTCTTCCTTCTCATGCTGCCTCCGCATGCGCCACAGCGTATCTTTCCTGAAGTCGGATACCTCCGCCGGTACTTCTCTGCCCCGGGGATGATGCCCTTCTCCTTCCTCCTCCTTTCCAGGACGGCATTGGCTGCCTCAAAGACCTCCCTGCTGATGATCGGCTCATGGTGGTCACGGACATAAAACTGGTCGGCTTCTCCATGATTGACGTGCCTGTCATAATGGCTGTCCGTGTAGGATTTCTGGAAAAGACAGTCCCCCACATACCGCTCATTCCGGATCATCCCGATGATGGTATTGATGTTCCACCGGTCTTTCCTCTTTATGCCCGGTATCCCCCTGTCTTGCAGCATCTTCACAATGTCCGATATGCCGGTCCCCTTCAGGGTCTCATCAAAGATCAAGCGGACGACTTCCGCCTGCTCCCCATTCACTACCATGACCGCATTCTCCTTATCCCAGTCATAGCCGTAAGGGGGCATGCAGCATTTGTAGGTCCCGTTCATGAACTGATGCCTCCTGCCCCACTTTACATTTTCGGAAATGGACTGGGATTCGCTCTCTGCCAGACTGCTCATTATGGAGAGCAGGAGCTCGCTCTCCATCGATGACGTATCGATGTTCTCCTTCTCAAAGAAGACCGGGATATCCAGAAGGAGCAGCTTCCTTACGATCTCCAAGCAGTCCGTGGTGTTCCTTGCGAAACGGCTGATGGACTTGGTGATGATCCGGTCGACCAGTCCGTTCTCACAGTCCTCTATCATCTTCATCAATGCGGGCCGGACCTCTTTTTTCGTCCCCGTGATACCGGCATCATAATAGATGCCCGCATATTCCCATGCCGGATTCTTCCGTATGTAGTCTTCATAGTGGGCCTTCTGCGTCTCCAGGGAAAGCATCTGGTCCTCCATCGATGTGGAGACCCTGCAGTAGGCCGCTACCCTTGTCTTCTTCTTCGCCGGAGAGATCTTCTCCTCCCCGATCCTTGTTATCCTTTTCATCATCTCACCTCTCTTCCTTGTGATGACATGTTCCCGTACTATTTCCCGAATAGCAAGGGATTTCTGTCATTAAAGGGGCAAGTTCCGGTGAGGATCTTTCCCGGTTTTTCTTCGAGATCTTGTCACTTTCTTCCACAGTGATGATCCCGCTTTCCAGCATCTTACGGATCAGATTTTCTATGATGTGATAATTATATTCCCTCTGCAGGTCTTCGTCTTTTCTCCCGGATGCCACTCCGCAGTGTTCCACGGCATTCTCCGATGTGAGCCTCATGATATCCATACATCCATCCTCCTCTGTCAGGGGACTTGTCGGATGTCCCCTCCTGACCACTAAAAGAGAATGGATCATATTTCTTCCGAAAAAATGGTAAAAAAAGAAGGCTGGGAATCTCTTCCCAGCCTTGATGGATGTAAAAATCTATATTTTACCATTTTACTTTATATGGATACTTCCATTTTTTACCTATCCTTATATAATCATCTTTTGCCTTATATGTTTTACCTTTATATTTTATCTTGTAATAGATGGTCCAGGCTGTATCATCATCGTATGCGATCTGCTTGTTGGCCTTGAATGATATAGTTTTGGTCTGATATGGTTTGATCGTCACATTTTTACTAAGCTTTAATTTATAATCTAAAGACTTATAATCCTCATGTTTTGCAGACGCACCTGATTTTAAAATAGTGATCGATTTTTTTGAATAATTTGCGATCTTTACCTTAAATACATTTTTCCTTAAGTTAATGCTATAGGCACCCGTACCTCCATCTGCAGCGAAATTAAACTGAAGACCATTTCTTGCGACAACTTTAACAGTACATGAATTTTTCTTTGTTTTGACAACAAATTTACTGGGAAAGATTGAATCCTTGCACTTTCCCGAACTGTTGGAACTCTATTAAGTTCATAGTGGAACAAATTTCTGTGACCAGTATCAACAGTTCTCGCCGGGGCATTTCCATCTAATCGAGTCCATGCCATATGAAATGTTCTACTTTCTCCTACTCCTGCCGGAAGATCTTTATAATTTCCACCTTCAGGCACAAGCGCAATTGTATCCTTTACAAATTGTTTATGGTCGGTAGCCACATGATTATATAGAACCTCGCAGTTTTTTCTCATAAGTTTCTGATACTCAGTCATTGCCGGTCCCGAATATGCATCTTCGTTTATCCCTAAAGAATTGATTCTTGTGGGCAAGTCAGAAATGGCCTCTCTACAAGTACGATAAGGTCTATCTGTTCCTGGTCCAAACTGAGGCTCTGGAAAATGCGGTTCTCCTACATCTTTTCTGATACCCATAAAAACAAGCCTCTTTCTCATCTGAGGTACTCCGTAATCACACGCTTTCAAAATTTTACATTCGATGTTGTACCCCATCTCTCTAAAACGTTTTAAAATTTCGTCTTTGATTTGCCCCTCATATAAAGTAGCCATGCCAGGAACATTTTCAATAATAAAAGCTTTCGGTTGATACTGCTTTACCATTTCGATTACTGCAAGGTATAGCTTATTTCTCTCATCATCAAAATTACGGGAGCCTGTTAATGAAAATCCCTGGCAAGGTGGTCCAGCAATAATTACATCTATTGTTCTGTCACCCGCAATCCTACGGATTTCATCAAATGTCTCTTGCTTCGACAAGTCAGCATTTAAAGGCTTTGCACCATTATGGTTCAAAGCAAATGTGTTAAGTGCGTCTTTATCATTATCTACCCCAACAATAATATTAAATCCGGCATCCATAAAGCCCTTAGAAAGTCCGCCGCATCCGGCAAATAAATCGATGGCGTTCATTTTATATTCCTCCATTAGTTTTCTTTAATAAACTCACAGATATCTGAAATATCACAATCTAATCGAGAGCATATTTTCAGAAGAACATCCATGCTCACAATTTGATTCTTGCTTAATTTTGCGAGGGTATTTGTACCTATCCCTGTAAGTGCCCGCAAGTCACTCTTATTTGTCATCCCTCTATCTATCATCAATTTCCATAATTTATTATAACTTACTTCCATTTCATCGCCTCCATTTGAAGCCAGTTAACCACTATGCCAGTTTATTATACACGGAGAAACTATTTTTATCAATGGAGAAATAAATTATTTCTCCCTCTATATTTTTTGAGGCAAAAAATCAAGGAAACCACAATCATGTAGTTTCCTTAGCTCTGCGTAGTCACCCTCTGCAAGGGGTGTTCACTTTATAACGATACTACCACTATTTAACGATACTACAAAGACTATCGTTAAAGGGGTTTCAATTTCTACAGTTTTCAGCCGACTACCATATAACGATTACTTTTACACTTCCGATTTAACTCTTGAAATTCGTAGTCTCTCGGTAGTCCACCGCCAGTCAAAAAGCGGTAATTTGCCCCGTTCTGCCCCACTATTCAGCAGATTGCGGGTAGTCACTGACCCCTGCCGTGGCAAACAAATAAGAATTTAATTAAATATCTACTACGCAAATATCCATCCCATTGCCACAACCTTCCCAATATCCATCCTTTTGCCTCAACCTACTCCCATATCCAACTCGTTGCCACAACCTTCCTCATACCGGTGTATTTTCCCCTTTACGTATGAGCAAAAAGAGTCACGCAAAAAGAGCCCGGAACCCATGTCAGTAACATGGTTCCGGGCTCAATATACGGCTGAAACAAGCCATTTCTTCTATTATTCTATCTCATTCGTGACATCAATACTGTTGTCTCAACGTGGGTGGAGTGTGCGAACTGATCTACCACCGCTGTTTTCATGATCTCATAATCCTTCCGGCATAGAATCTTACAGTCTCTGGCCAGGGTTGCGGGATCACAGCTGACATAGACGATCCGCTTAGGCTGCATCTGAAGGATGGTCTGTAATAGGGTCTCATCGCAGCCCTTTCTCGGGGGGTCTACCACGACCACATCCGGGTCGATGTGGGTGGCTTGGTAGTGTGCCGGTACGACTTCTTCTGCTTTTCCTACGAAGAATTCCACATTCTCAAGAGCGTTGAGCTTGGCATTCTTTCTGGCATCGTCGATGGCTTCTTTGATGATCTCGACGCCATAGACTTGCTTGGCCTTCTGCGCTAAAAATAGGGAGATGGTTCCGATGCCGCAATACATATCCCAGACGGTCTCATCGCCTTTTAGTTCGGCATACTCCAGGGCCTTGGAGTAAAGCACCTTGGTCTGCTGGGGATTGACCTGATAGAAGGACATGGGACCAATCTGATAGCGAATCTCTCCGATGTAATCCTCGATATAATCTTGTCCCCAGATGGTCTGGCAGGTCGGGCCTAAGATCTTATTGGTCTTCTCGGTGTTGGTATTAATGATAATGCTGGTCATGCCTTCGATGGAGGAAAGCTTCTTTATCAGCTGATCCAGATTGGCTAATTTTTTCGCTTTACCATTTACGATCAGACAGACCATGATCTGACTGGTGACGAAGCCTACGCGGGTAAGTACATGGCGAACCAAGCCTTTTCCGCTCTTCTCATCGTAAGCAGTAATGCGGTTTTTCTTCATGTATGCAAGAATCGTGTTGAGAATCTTTTCATTGACCGGTGCCTGAATGAGGCAGTTAGTATTGGCCACGATGGAATGGGTGCGTCCGGCATAGAAGCCGGCAACCAGGTTCCCTTCTTTATCATATCCGATGGGAAACTGGGCCTTATTCCGGTAGTGCCATGGTTCTTCCATGGCCAGAATCGGCTCCATCTTACTTTCTATATCGTCAAAGCCTCCGATGCGCTTTAAGCAGCCAGCCACCAGATTCCATTTGAATTCTTTTTGTTTCTCGTAGTTTAACTGCTGAATCTTACAGCCGCCACACTGGCGGGCCACAGGACATGGGGCTGTGATGCGGTCCTCGGATGGCTGTAAGATGCGAACCAGTCTGGCATAGCCATAATTCTTTTTTAATTTCGTCACTGCTGCTAAGATTTCATCCCCGATCACAGTATCTTTTACAAAGAAGGGAAAGCCCTGATACTTACCAAGGCCTTCCCCTTCTTTTGTAAAGTCTTCTATGGTCAGCAGAATCTCTTGATTTTTCTTGAATTCCATACTATCTTCTGCCTTACCTTATCTTATAACTTCCGGCTTGTCTTATCTTACGACTTCCGACCCGCCTTATCTTTTTTCTTCCGGTCTGTCTTATCCTACGTCTTCCGGCTTATCTTACTTCTTCTGTCCTGCCTTACTGGTCTCGCGGATATTACTCTCAAATAACTTATTATAGCCTCTCCACTCTCCGGACTGGGTATTCTCCTCTTCCAGAGCCTCGGTGAAGGTTTCCAGCTTGGCATCGGTATTATCGGCAAAGTTAAGGGCCACAGCTTCGATCAAGGCCGGACGCTTTGGAGAACCATATTCCAACTCTCCGTGATGGGCTAAGATGCAATGCTCCAATTCATTCGCCAGTTTCTCCGGGAAGCCATTGATCTTCTGGATCTTCTCATGGATCATCATGGTGCCCTTGACGATATGACCGATCAGCTGGCCTTCGTCTGTGTAATCATTCTCCGGGAAAGTGGAGATTTCTGTCAGCTTACCGATATCATGGCAAAGGGACGCTGTGATCAGAAGATCACGATTCAGGATCGGATACATGCTGCAATAAAAATCACAGAGCTTGGTCACGCTAAGAGTATGTTCTAAGAGGCCGCCCATAAATCCATGATGGACACGCTTGGCTGCAGAGTGCGCTTTAAAACGCTTCTCAAAATCTTTATCGCCGAAGAAAGCGATCAATAACTGTCTTAGATATGTATTCTGTGTATGATTGACGAAATGCTTGATCTCGTTATACATCGCTTCGATGTCTTTTTTGGTGGTTGGAATATAATCTGCCGGGAAGTACTCTCCTTCCTTGGCGCGGCGCAGGCGGCGGACATTCATCTGAAGATTCCCCTGGAAACTGGTCACACTGCCACTGATACGAACGTAATCCATCTGTTCAAAATTATCGATTCCATTATTCAGTTCCCAGATCTTGGTATCAATCATACCTGTTTTGTCCTGAAGGATCAGGGAGTAATAAGTCTTTCCTGCCTTAGTTTTGGCGATATTCTTGGTCTTACAAAGATAGATCTCATCGACGTTATCGCCCTCTCTTAACTCTCCAATATAACGCATATAGCTTCCTTTCTAAACCAGAGCTGGCTTACCATATATCTCTTACTCTCTGGTGGTCCCATGATCTTACTTGCCAGAATCAAATCTCACTTGTGAATCATGGTGCATTCGTCCCGCGATTAAAATCACAAGAATGATGCATCATATTATACTATTTTTTCAGAGGGAATACAATAAAATATTTCAGATATTTCCTTCCACTTTCCTGCCCGATTCTTGACAAAAAGCCATAATTCGGTACAATATTTTCATGAAAGGAGGTCTCTACTATGATCAGAAAACATATCATCGCCCATGGCCGGGTACAAGGCGTGGGATTTCGTTATATCTGTGCATCCTTCGCTGCCAATTATCATGTGACCGGCTGGGTCCGTAATCTCTATGATGGCACGGTTGAGATCGAGGTGCAGGGGGCCGAGCATCGTGTGAACCTCTTTATCGAGGATGTAAAAAGGGGAAATCGTTTCGCCAGAGTGGAGCATCTGGATATCTGGGATATGGAACCATTACGTGCTCTGGAGGAGAAGGGATTTCGCGTGAAGTATTAAAACTGTGCTCGCTCATCTAACCATGGGCAAGAAAGGTAATATCACGATTTATGAACGAAAAAGTATTAAAAACTTTAGAATATGACAAGATCATCGAGAAGCTGGAGGCTTATGCTTCTTCCCCCATGGCGAAGAAGGCATGTTTAGAGCTTCTGCCTTCTTCCGATTATGAGGAAGTACTTCATTGGCAGGAGGAGACCAGGGATGCCCTCACTCGTTTATATAAGAATGGCAATCTGTCCTTCCAGGGTCTCATGGATATCCACCCTCATCTGCGTCTTTTGGAGATTGAATCCACATTGACCGCCAAGGAATTATTAGAGATTGCCCGAATCTTAGCCATCACGGCAAATGTGAAGGAGTACGGAGATACTGAGGATGAGGTTCTGGCCTTTGACTGTCTGGCCAGTCAGTTCGATCTTCTGGAGCCTTTGGAATTTTTACACCAGAATATCACCAGAGCCATCCTGTCTGCCGATGAGATCAGTGACGATGCCTCGAGTAAATTACGGGAGATCCGCAAGGAGATCAAGCAGACCAATATCGCCATTCATAATAAATTATCTGCCATTGTGAACGCGCAGAGTAATAAAACTATCCTGCAGGATGCGCTCATTACCATGCGTAACGGACGTTACTGTGTGCCGGTTAAGGCCGAATATAAGAGTACCTTCCAGGGTATGATCCACGATCAGTCCGCTTCCGGTTCCACTTTATTTATCGAGCCTATGGTTGTCGTGAACCTGAATAATAAGCTTAAGGAACTGGATATCGAGGAACAGGCGGAGATTGAGAAGATTTTAAAGAATCTTAGTGTGCAGGCGGCGGGCAGTATCCGGGATATCGAGGAGAATCTGAAGATTCTTACCCATCTGGATTTTGTTTTTGCCAAGGCGAAATATGCCAAGGACTATATGGGAACGGAGCCGGAATTTAATAGGGACGGTATCATTGATATCAAGCAGGCCCGTCATCCTCTGCTGAATCCGAAAAAAGTGGTTCCGATCCACATTTATCTGGGAGAAGCTTTCAATATGCTTCTTCTGACCGGACCGAATACCGGTGGTAAAACGGTCTCTTTAAAGACGGTCGGTCTCTTCCAGCTGATGGGGCAGGCAGGTCTTCATATTCCGGCCTTCCAGGGATCGAGACTTTCCATTTTCTCGGATATCTTTGCCGACATCGGAGATGAACAGAGTATCGAGATGAACCTGAGTACCTTCTCCTCCCACATGACGAATATCATCCGCATCGTTCGTGATGCCCAGCCGGATTCTTTGGTTTTATTTGATGAGCTTTGTGGGGGAACGGATCCGACGGAAGGTGCTGCACTGGCGATTTCTATCTTGGATGACCTGCATACGGCCAAGATTCGTACCATCGCAACCACTCACTATGCGGAGCTTAAGATGTATGCCATGAATACCGAAGGTGTGGAGAATGGCTGCTGTGAGTTTGATCTGGATACCCTCTCTCCGACCTATCGTCTCTTGATCGGTATCCCGGGTAAGTCCAATGCCTTCGCCATCTCTAAGCGTCTGGGTCTGCCGGACTATATCATCGACCAGGCCGTATCCCAGCTGGATGTCAATGCCATCGATTTTGAATCCATGCTGTCCGAATTGGAGAAGAATAAGGCGGAGATTGAAAAAGAACAGGCAGAGCTTTATAAGACCCGACAGGAGATCGAGGCATTAAAGCTGCAGCTGAAGGAGCGCCAGGACGATATCAAGGAGAAGCGGGCGCAGATGCTGCGGGATGCCAGAGAGGAAGCCTTAAAAATCGTTTCCGATGCCAAGGAGATGGCGGACGAATCCATCCGTAAGTTTAATGCCTGGGGCCAGCATCCTCAGCAGAATAATACCAGGAAAGCGGAAGCCCAGCGTACTGCCCTTCGCAGCAGTATGAATAAGCTGGAGAAGCAGCTGGCTTATAAGACCAAAAAGGCCAGCAAGATATCCAATCCACAGGACTTCAAGGTGGGCGATGCGGTCTTCGTGACCAGTCTGAATCTGGAGGGTACGGTCAAGAAGGCCGCCAACAAGGATGGGGATCTGATCATTCAGATGGGCTTTTTAAGCTCCACTGTCAACTATAAGAACCTGGAGCTTCGTGATAAGCCGAAGGAGAAGCAGTCTGACCGTTCCAAGGATAAGTATGCCATGACCAAGTCTGCTACCATCAAGTCGGAGATCAACCTCCTTGGTAAGACGGTCGATGAAGCCATCAATGAATTAGAGAAATATCTGGATGATGCCATGATTGCCGGTATGACCTCTGTCCGTGTGGTTCACGGTAAGGGAACCGGTGCTTTACGTAAAGGCATCCATGAATATCTCCGTCGTCTTAAGTTCGTCAAGTCCTATAAATTGGCAGAATTCGGGGAAGGCGATGCCGGGGTAACCGTCGTGACATTTAAATAAATAGAAGGAAACCGTCATGACATTTACGTAAAGAAAAGGGAACCGTCGTGACATTTACGTAAAGAAAAAGGAACCATCGTGACATTTAAATAAGTAGAAGCATACATATCTAAGCTGCCAGGGACATATGACACAGACCGATCAGATGTCCCTGGTATTCTTTCAGAAAATCCTACTATGAATATATTTAAGAAATCGAAAAACAATCACATATTTACCTACCATTTTTCTTTTCCTCCCGTAGGCATGCGAATCATCAAGACCGCCATCGCTGTTTTCTTGTGTCTGATGATTTACATACTGCGTGGTTATCAGGGTCTGGTGGTTCATTCTGCCATCGCTGCCATCATCTGTATGCAGCCCTATGCTAAGGATAGTAAAGAATCCGGAATCAACCGTATCCTGGGAACCTTGATCGGTGCCTTTTGGGGCTTATGTTATCTCTTTTTCTTCCGTTCCCAGCCCTGGATGGTGGAGCATATGATTCTGATCTATCTGTGTATCGCCTTCGGCGTGGTCTTATGCCTCTATACTTCGGTTCTGACCAGAACCCATAGTTCTGCCGGTCTGGCTGCCATCGTCTTCCTATGTGTCATCATCACTTATCCGGATGTGGATGCCCCGGTTGCCCAGACCTTAAACCGCTGCGCCGATACCATCATCGGCGCCATCGTGGGTAATCTGGTAAATGCCTTTCATCTGCCTAGAAGAAAGCACCCGGAACATATCTTCTTCCTGCGCCTGCAGGACCTGGTGGAGGACCGTTTCTCCCACGTTTCTTCCCGTGTACTGATCGAATTAAACCGTCTCTATGATGAAGGCGCTCATATCTGTCTGGAATCCAAATGGGCGCCAGCCTTCCTGATTTCTCAGATGGGTTGCGTCAATATCAATATGCCGATCATCGTCTTAGATGGGGCTGCCGTCTACGATATCCGGGACAACCGTTTTCTGGATGTCAATGAGATTACCAAGCAGGATGCTGCTTATCTCTGTCACTTTTTCGATCGTCAGAATCTGGGACATCTGGTTTTTGCCATTCGGAATGATTCCATGCTTTTCTTCCGTCAGGGGCAGATGAACCAGGCCGATGAGGAAGAGTATCAGCTGATGCGTCGCTCTCCTTACCGTAATTATCTCAATGGACGCTACCATAAGGAAGATCAGATTGCAGCCATTCGTGTCATGCTGGCAGATGAGGAAGTGGCTGACTTTGAAGAACAGCTGGAAAAGGATTCGATCGTTCGTATCCGTTTCCGGGTAACAAAAAGGGTGCAGCCCCGTGTGAAGGGCTACACCGCATTCTACTTTATGAATAAGACCGTATCCATGGAAGCTATGGAGCATCATATCCTGGAACATCTGCCATTGGAAGATCTGGAATATGAACGAATCCCGGAAAGAATTCTTCCATCCGCCATCTCAAAGATGGTTTCCGGCCAAAATACGATCAAACGGGAGGATCTAAAAGCCATTCATATCCTTCCTTATAGTGTGGAACATTACCAAAAGAAGCACTCCGTGGAGCGCAACGCTCTGATGATCCTACAGAAACTGAAAAATATCTATGAGCCATATTGGTTTCTAAAATAGAGATCCAAGGGAGAAAGCTTCCTTGCGCCGATTCTTAGGATAGGGCTCCTTGGGATAGAACCCCTTGAGATAGAACCCCTTGGAATAGGACTCCTTGGGATAGGGCTCCTTCGATTTAAGACATTCCATACTTTTTCCGGATGGTCAGAAGATTCTGGCCATCTTTTCTCTCATAGATCATCTGATCCGTAAACTGTTTGACCAGATAGATACCAAAACCTCCATTTGGTACATCATCCACCGTAAGATCTTCCTTGAAGATCACTGCAGGATCTTCCTTCTTGGTAGGATCGTAAGGAATTCCACGGTCTGCAAATGTCACAGAAAGAAGTCTATCTTCTTCCGTGATGCACACGGTAATATTACATTTTCCCTTTTTGCCATCCGGATATGCATAATTTACGATATTGGCCATGATCTCATCCACCACGACACTCATCTCCGAAATGGTATCCTTCGGACAATTCGCTTCAAATAATTGCTCACGGACAAATGTGATCACCGTCTCTATCTGATTGATATCTGCAGATATGGTAATTTCCTTTCTCATAATCTACTCCCTTAATCCTCGGAAGAAGCTACTTCTCTTCTTGGGAAAAGAAGCCACTCCTTTCCTCCCTGGAATCACTTTCCCTATCTATCCCTTCCAGAAGCTGGTTCTTAATAGTTGGAATAATCTGCCGGTGAGAATACCTCATCCGCATAAGGTTCAAAGTCATTTCTGGTAAATACTTTTCCTACTTTCACGAATTCATATCGGATGGCCTGAAGGTAATGACGCATATGTACCTCTCCTTCTGCCTCAGGATCTGCTGCGGCAAGGAAGGCAGCATTCAGTACACAGTTCTTAATATTACCACCGGCAAACTCGAACTTTTCTGCAAGGAAGCGGAAATCCACATCCTCTGCCAAAGGTGTTGTCTTTGGAACCGTTGTCTCCCAAAGCATCTTTCTGGTATCCGGATTCGGAAACTGGAATTCGACGATATATTTCATACGACGGAAGAAAGCCGGGTCAATATTGTGCTTGTAGTTGGTCGCCAATACACAAACGCCATCATAAGCTTCCATTTCCTGCAGCAAAAGAGCTGTTTTATTATTATTGGATGACTGGTTGGAGCCACCATCATCGGAACGCTTTGCGAAGATCGTATCACACTCATCGAAGAAGAGTACGACATTACATTTTTTCGCTTCGCGGAAAATCATGGACAGGGACTTCTCCGTTTCACCGACGTATTTATCGACAACCTTCGATAAGTCAACACGGTACAGCTCCAGGTTCAGCTCGTGGGCCAAAACCTGTGCCATCATGGACTTACCGGTACCAGGTGCACCGAAAAGAAGGACGGTAAGACCACGTCCATACGGATATTTCTTGGTATAATTCCAATTATCATAGACCTGTTTCTTAAAGTTCATCTGGTCGATGGCGTGCTGGATGGTTTCTCTCTGGTCCGCATTCATAACGATGTCCTCGAAGCCGAATTTCGCCTCGACACGAGAAGCCTTCTGGGACAGCTCGGAGCTCATCTGCATATTACAGCCTTTGAATAAGATATCACGTGGAATGGCCTTCTGCTTATTCATGGCCGCCAGACTTTTGGCTGCCTTTAAAGCGCCTTTTACTTTACCAGGGGTGAAGAGGAATTTGGTGGACATTTCGAAAAGGTCCACATCCTCTGCCAGACTGTAGTCTTTGGAGAATAGCTTCCAGCAATTCTCTCGCTCTTCGATATTCGGTGTCGGCAGATTTAATTCCGTAAACTCCTCACGAGTGATTTCCTTCAGGCCCAGAGGATCTTTACTTACCGTAAATACCAAGACATTTTTGGAGGTCAGCATGTTAAATGCCAGATCCATCAAGGTGAAGAAATGTTCTTTCTCCTCCTCCCGGTAGGATAATTCATCCAGACAGCAGACGGAATCCGTAAGGATACATTCTCTCGTCAGAGCCCATAAGGCCTGGGATACGAAGGAGTAATCGTTGGCAAATAATTTCTTACTGTCTACTGTAATGGCTGACATATTTCTTCTCTTACAGAAATGACGGATGAAGAACTTTCGTCCGCTGCCTTCATCTCCGACATAAGCGAAGATACGCACGCCATCCTCGTAGGAAATGGTCATGGCTTCCAGAACATTCTCGTTGGATAAGATTGGATCCAATTCCTCATCTTTTTTCGTCAGCATACGATAATAACGGCTATAGTTTTCATCCAGTCTCATGGGATTACGACCGAAGAGGAAGTCGATCATACGCTTATCCGGAGAAATGGATGTGGAAAATGGCATACTTCCGATGACCTGCAGATTCAGAATCGGCAGTAATTGCTCTAAAGCGGAGGACATGTCTGCATAGGCTTTGGTGATGGAAAACTCTTTTCCATAATAAAGCTTAGCTGCAGATTCGATGGTAGGTGAAGACAAACCGCCATTTCCATTGATCACCTGAAAGATACCTGCATAATCTGTCTGAGTAGAGCTTAGAATCGCACAGATAAAGGCGAAGACCGTGAAATATTGAAATTCCAGTTTTTCACATAATTCATAGAAGGGCAATGATATCCCAGCTTCTACCGTAAGCTGGGCACGTCCACGGATCCAATCCAGATTCTGTTCCGTGTTGATATCGCGCACTTCATTCTCTTCTGACTCGGAGTCTTCCGCATAATCATCCTCGTCCTCCTCCTCATCATTCCCAAATGCGCCAAGAATATCCATCAGATCATCACTGATATCCTGACTTTCTTCTGTCTCTTCTTCAAATTCCTCGTCTTCCTCCTCATCCGCAGACTTGGCCATAAATTCCTGAATCTTGGTACGGGTTACATCATGGGCAACCTCAAGGTCCGGATATAATACATTTTTATAACCGCCTTGCTCCGAAGCAAAGACATATTTCATATGCTGAAGATATACATCAAGCGCCTCATTGACAGCAACGAACATATATTGCATATAATCATCATAGCTTTCAAAGGGTTGATTCTTTTCACTTTCTGAAAATCGTTTTTGCATATTCTCTCCTCATTTCTGGAAAGGTCATCTGGAATAGACAAAATCCACAGGCATCTGAATATAGATTCCCATTCCGGAGCCGATCCTGCTTCTTGCGGAAATCGTTCCGCCATAATAATCGACGATGGCTTTTGCCTGTGTCAAGCCAAGTCCATTTCCACTCTTTCGGTTACTACCTTGATAATTCAGATCAAAAATATGCTCCAGTTCTGCCTGGGATAATCCATTTCCATTATCCTTAAATACCATAAGAACGGACTGTTCCAGGGCAGAAATGGTAATGATCAAGGATCCTTTTCGTCCCATATACTTGATGGAATTATCTATGATATTACGGAACATGGTATGGATCTGATCTTTGTCCGCTTTCATAAGCACCGTATCACTTTCGCCGGAAAGAATGATCTGAATACCAATCTTGCTTGCATCTCTATTTAACTCTCTTATGGTAGCTTTTGCGATATCCATAAGGTTCACCGACTTAATCTTACGATTGCCCATCGGCGGAAGCATCTTTGGAATGGAGGATTCTCTTTCTAATAATAATTCCAATTCCTTTTTGGCTTCCTCAATCTGCTTGCCTTTATAGATCTCCAGAGCGAGTTCATCCTGAGCAGACTGAATTTTTGCTTCCAATTCTTTTTTGAGCTTGCTATATTCTTCTTCTTCTCTTGCCTGTCCTTGAAGATCCAGGATCAATTTGTCTCTTGCTTCTAACTCTTTGTTGAAGTTATCTTGCATCTGACGATCACGATCATCTCGGATGGCCATCTCTTCCTGCATCTCTTTTTTGGCATCGGATAACATAAACATAAGAGCTGCAAAACAAAATACCAATACAGCAAAGCCAAAGCATTGCAGTAAGAATAAATTTACGAACCAACCGATCACGCATAATACGCCACCCATGAGAGCGGCCAAGATCAATACGATACTAAGCTGGTTACTATTCTCCTTATTCACAGGGGCTGCCGCAGAAGTAATCGGGGATTCTTGCGGGCGATCTTCTTTCTTTTTCGCTTCCTCTACTTTCTCCACTGCTTTTGTCGCATTGACAGGACTCATCTCTTCTTTTTCGGAGGAAGCAGGGGCTTCTTCTTTTTCCGGAATCGCAGAAATCAACTGTTCTATTTCTTCCATTTCTATTTCTTCCATTTCTTTTTCTTCCACAAATGGATTCTTAATCTCCGCTTCTTTCTTTTCTTCCGTAGATGGCATATTCCATATGCGATCTGTCACTTTCCATTCTTCGGCCGGTTCTGCTGCCTCGTCCGGCTCTTCTTTCGCAACCGGCATATTCAGCATACTTTCTGTCACATTCCATTCCTCGGCCGGCTCTGCTGCCGCTGCCTCCGGCTCCTTCTCTTCGGCTTCCGGCTCTGCTTCTACAGCCTCCGGCTCTTTCTCTTCGGCTACCGACTCTGCTTCTACAGCCTCCGGCTCCTTC
>R25__coassemble_513_pt1 | contig 22942 bp, 21 predicted proteins | sample R25__metabat2_low_PE_006 | metagenome-assembled genome bin R25 | reverse complement strand
TTTTCCATTCTAACATTAATTACAATAAAATTCCATAATTATCTCAAAAAGTACAACATTTCATACAAATGCCCCTATATACATAGGAATCACTAAAAAATCTTCGAAAGCACTCGAAAAAATCCCTTTTCTACCATACTATAAAGAACATCATACAAAGCTTAAGTTCGTTATAACTAACTAAAGATATTATACTACAAAATAAAAGGAGTAAATATTTTCTTTTTTGTACAATATTCTTCCTCTTTCTCTTAAGCCGTCAATCCGGTAAAGAAGAAAAGATCTCGACTACTATATTTATATAAGAAAAAACCTGGCATTTATCACACGATTTCACAAACAGGATAAGGAAAATATGCCATCTGCTATGCGGAGCAAATGGCACATCAAATCTGATGAAAAAACATGACTTACCATATCGAATCACAGATTTTAACAATGATTTTACTGTATTTTGAAGTCTATCATATTTTTCTATCTTTTACAATATTTTACATAATATTTCTGGTATTTTTTTCTTTACAGTTTTGCAATTAACAGATATACTATACACACATGTTTTTTACCCTGGTTATTTATGGAAGATGAACAAATAATCTGACAGGATCCTTCGCATATTTTCAGATCGCAGGTTCTGTATTTTTCTCTTGATCCGATGACATAATATTCTTATTTTCCGATGGATGACCGGTGGTGTTTCGTAAAGGTAAAGGAAGTGAATTTTTATTGAAGATTGAAAAATTGAACGAGAATCAGATTCGTTGCATTCTGGATAGAAATGATTTGGAATCCCGGGAATTACAGCTCTCCGAGCTGGCTTATGGCTCCACAAAAGCGAAGGCTTTATTCCGTGATATGATGGAACAGGCGAACTCCGAGTTCGGATTCGAGGTGGATAATATTCCTCTGATGATCGAAGCGATTCCGGTTTCCATAGATTGTCTGATCCTGGTGGTTACCAAGGTGGAGGATCCGGAAGAGCTCGACACACGCTTCTCTCGTTTTTCCTCCTTATTGAACGAGGAAGATGACGATGACGATGATTTCGAAATGTTGGACATGGGCGATAATTTCCATTCTTTTGAGGAAGCCTTGGATGAACTCTTTTCTACTTCTGACGACACAGAAGAAGAGGAGGAGAATACCATCACCATCGGTGGGAACGAGGATTCCGGGGATACTCAGGAATCTGCCATGAATGTTATGGATTCATTTGACAAGGCCATGTCGAAAGCAAAAGGAGAACTTCTGAAGAAGAAGAAGGAGAAAAAAGAAAAACCGCTCGAGGAGTATGTCTGTGCTTTTTCTTCTTTAGACGATGTAATCGACGTCAGCAGCCGCTTAGTTTCCTTCTACGAGGGGGACAGCATGCTTTTTAAAGACCAGGCGCAAGGCTATTACTACCTGGTTCTGCTTCGTAATGGCAGTGATGAGAAGCTTTATCTTCGCGCATGTAATATCTGCGCAGACCACGGTGAGAGAGTCGAGATCTGCTATGCATCTCTGGCTTATTTTAAGGAACATTTCGCATGCATCTGTGAGGACAGAGCATTAGAGACTTTGCATCATTTGAGTTAATTTCTGAATCATATAGGCTGTGAATGAAAAATTCACAGCCTGTTTTTCTTTTTTACTTCAATATCACTTCCATACAAATTTCAATCTTACTTCCATATAAACTTCGATTTCATTTTACAAAAATTCGGACAGGAGCGGTCCATCGGGCAATCCCTATGCCAAAACAAAAAGCGGTCCCATGTTTCCATGAAACCGCTACGTTGTGCCTCGTTGTTATGTTGCGACAGCCCCTTCAAGAACGCCCATGCGACTTTCGTTGCTTCACAAGGATATTATTTATTCGCAAGATATCTGTTGATCTCACCAAGTACTGCACTACAATCCATACCATGAACCATGCATGCTTCTTCCAAAGACTCTCCTGCGGATGCAGGGCAGCCAACACAATGCATACCTGCTGCCATAAGAATAGAAGCAATACCCATGTCGATCTGAAGCATTTCGCCAATTAATGTATCTTTTGTAACCTGTGCTGCCATAGTAGCATACCTCCTTAAAATATACCTTTATTCATTCTGAATCCTTCTCCCGGACAAGCCCAAAAAAATCTCCTCAGAATCATTTTTACAAACTGTAGAATAAAGTATATTACATCCCCCAAAAAAGTGCAAGAATATTTATTGATCCATTTCCTTCATAAGGTTAATTAATTCGATGGCGCCAAGTGCACATTCGTAACCCTTGTTACCAGCTTTAGATCCGGCACGCTCGATGGCCTGCTCGATATTTTCTGTGGTGATCACACCAAACATTACAGGAATGGAAGATTTCAAGGAAACCTGAGCGATGCCCTTTGCCGCCTCGTTACAAACCAGATCGTAATGGCTTGTTGAACCACGGATCACGCAGCCAAGCGCGATCACTGCATCATACTTTCCGGAATCTGCCATTTTCTGGCAGATCAATGGCAGCTCAAATGCGCCAGGAACCCAGGCAACATCGATATTCTCCTCTTTCACACCATGACGAACCAGACCGTCGATAGCTCCGCCAAGTAATTTACTTACGATAAATTCATTAAAACGTGGGCATACGATACCAAATCTCTCATCTCCGCCAATCACTTTACCTTCTAATACGTTAACAGCCATGATATAAATCCTCCTTTTTATCAACACATCAATTATTTATAATTTTTAAAGAATCGTGAAATGACTCTTTATTTTTTTACGATTTTCAACATGCATCTCTCTCAAGATACATACATCTATTTATAAGATGTAATATGTCCCATCTTCTCCTGTTTGGTCTTCAGGTAGAAGAGGTCATCTTCATTGGCTTCGATCTGGATTGGAACACGTTCCACCACTTCAAGACCATAGCCGGACAGACCGATCAGCTTCAATGGGTTGTTGGTCATAAGACGAAGCTGTTTGATGCCAAGATCTGCCAGAATCTGTGCGCCGATACCATAATCACGCATATCCTCCGGGAAGCCCAGGGCCAGGTTAGCTTCTACCGTATCCATCCCCTGATCCTGTAATTCATAAGCGCGAAGCTTATTGATCAGACCGATACCACGTCCTTCCTGTCTCATGTAGAGCAGGACGCCGCGTCCTTCTGCTTCGATCATCTTCAGAGCTGCTGCCAGCTGCTGACCACAGTCACATCGGCGGGAGCCGAAACCATCACCGGTTAAGCACTCGGAATGTACACGGCAAAGAACCGGCTTACCGTCAGCGACATCGCCCTTAACGATGGCAACATGATGCTCGCCTGTCAATTTATTTACAAAACCGATGATACGGAAATGACCAAACTTCGATGGGAAGTTGGCATCCGCCTCACGGCTGACAAAGTTCTCTGTCTTTCGGCGATACTCGATCATATCCTCGATAGATACAATCTTGAGATCGAATTCCTCTGCAAACTGGAACAATTCCTCCCCCTTTGCAATGGAACCCTCACTGTTAAGGATCACACAACGTAAAGCAACCGGAGAAAGCTCCGCCATTCTCGCCAAATCCACTGCTGCCTCTGTGAAGCCGGAACGTTTTAAAACGCCACCATTCTGCGCAGACTTTGGAACCATACATCCCGGACGCTTAAAATAAGAAGCATTGGATGTTGGACTTGCGGCTGCCTTTACCGTAAGGGCACGATCGTGGGCAGAGATACCATTTGTCGCATTCTTACTGTCGATGGTGATGGTCGCAACCGAAGCATACTGCTCTTTACTCTCCCAGATAATCTCCTGAAGACCAAGTCTTCTGGCGGTATCTTCACTCATAGGAATCGTAAGAGTACCTCTGGCATTGGTCATCATGAAGTTCACAGTCACCGCAGTTACTTTCTCTGCTGCCGCTACGAGAACGCCTTTACTTTCCGGACTTTTATCATCCACTACAACAACCATGTTCCCTTCCTGAATATCTGCAATCGCCTCTTCCACTGTATTAAACTGGAAGGATACTTCATCTTCGATATAAAAATCTCCCATTTTTCCTGTCTTCCTTTCCTTTTCTATAACAAATGTATCCTTACATCTTCCTTGGGATACATCTTATATGCGCTTTTTCTTTTGTCCTTCAGAAATACCTTCGCATTTCTCCTTCAAAAACCTGATCATTTTCTTTCGATTCTAGAATCCATTCTCTGCCAGAAACTCCCAGGTGATATTGGACTTCTTCTCTTCCTTCTCCTGAAAATTCAAAAGCTTCTCTACATATTTCCCTACCATATCATTCTCCAGATTCACCGTATCGCCCGGCTTATGATCTAACAAGGTAGTATGGGCACCCGTGTGTGGAATCATGGAAATGGAGAAGGTCGATTCTGTCACATCTGCCACCGTCAGGCTGATGCCATCGATGGTGATGGAACCCTTGTTAATAATATATTTTAAGATGGATGGCTCGGTCTGGATGGTGATCCAGGTCGCATTATCGTCCTTGGTCATACTGACGATGGTCCCGGTTCCATCCACATGGCCTGCCACGATATGCCCGCCAAATCTTCCGTTGGCTGCCATGGCACGCTCCAGATTCACCTTGCTTCCACCCTTCATGTCACCAAGATTCGTGCGACGCAGAGTCTCATGCATCACATCCACGCTATAACTGCTCTTATCAAATGACGTAACGGTCAGACAAACACCATTCATGGCTATACTGTCACCAAGATGAATATCTTCCATAACCGTCTTGGCCTCGATGGTAATAACAGCGGATTTTGCACCTTTTTTGATGGATCGGATGGTTCCGACCTCTTCAATAATACCTGTAAACATCCATCCTGCCTCTCTTTCTATCTTTCTTACTTTTCTCTATCCATTTCTCGCTTTGATCTGTTTCCTTCCCGGAAAATGGATTTGACGCTTTTATCCTTTCATTTCTCAGGAAATGGATCTCATATTTTATGTGCGGATACTTGCAAGGGATCGGCTACTCTCCGTCAGATATCTTCTGATAGGTGATCATGATATCATCTCCGAAGAAATCCACGGCCGTCCGTTCAAACATCCAGGCCTGATCCGCTCTTTCCTTACCGATGCCCTCCACCGGTGATTTCGCGTCTGAGCCACCGAAGATCTTCGGTGCCATGTAGCAGTAGACTTTATTCACGATTCCGGCTTGCAATGCACTTTCGTTAAGAATGCCACCACCTTCTAAAAGGATGCCGTCAATCTTACGCTCCCCCAATTCATCCATAAGAAAATCCAGATCGATGGACTCTCCCTTTTTCGGAAGGAGGATCACTTCTGCGCCGGCTTCCGTAAGCGCGACCCGCTTATCCGGATCGGCCCCCTGCAGACAAGCCACGATCAGTGGATACTGCTTCGCTGTTTTTACCAGCTTACCATCCAGAGAAATCCGCAGATGGCTATCACATACGATGCGGATTGGATTCCTGCCGCCTTCGATACGGCAGTTGAGGGTCGGATCATCTGCCAAAACAGTACCGATTCCAACCATAATCCCCTTATAATGATTCCGTAAGATCTGTACATGAGCTCTCGATTCTTCCCCTGTCACCCATTGGGAATGTCCCGTGTGGCAGGCAATCTTTCCGTCCATCGTCATGGCATACTTCATGGCAACATAAGGTCTCTTGGTCTTAATATAATGGAAGAATACATCATTCATGGCATCGCATTCTTCCTTGAGAAAATGAGGTATCACTTCAATTCCGTGGGCTCTTAGTCTCTCAAATCCCTTTCCTGCTACCAGAGGATTGGGATCATCGGATCCCACAACGACTCTGGCGATCTTCTCCTCGATGATGGCCTCGGTACAAGGTGGGGTCTTACCATAATGACAGCATGGCTCCAAAGTAACATAAATGGTACTTCCTTCTAAAGAATTCCCCGCTGCCTTAGCATGAGCGATGGCATTTCGCTCTGCGTGAAGCTGGCCGTAACATTCATGCCAGCCTTCTCCAAGTACTTCTCCATCTCTGACGATCACGGCACCAACCAGGGGATTGGGATTGACATGACCGCTTCCTCTTTTGGCCAATTCTATGGCCCGACGCATATATTTTTCTTCTATCATACTCTTCCACCTTTATGTAAGTTTCAAGCAAGGACACGAAAAGCTGCGCTGCCTTACTCTACATAGGATGATACGCTTTTCAGAATCACTTCGCTGCACGCAGCTAGGCCAAAAAGTTCACAGGACCTTTTGGCTGCACGCTCGATGTACTTGGCCAACAAATGTCCATTCGCTGCAAGCACGATGTCCGCTTGTCGGCCTTATCGCAAAAAAAACCCCCGAAACAAAAATCCCGGGGGTTAAAATACAATATATACATGAGCAAATTCTTGCACACTCTTCTTATCGAACGACCATGCATCAAAGGGAAAACAAAAAAATCGCTTCTCACAAAAACAATCCGATAAAAATCCATATATCATAACTCTTCTACCATCCGGACTATACCGTCGGCTCCGGAATCTCACCGGATCATGCCATATAGGCTCGCGGGCTCGCATCTGCTGTGATTCATACGATGCACACCGCCGGTCAGGAATTACACCCTGCCCCGAAGACTTATTTTACTGACATATTCGATTATACACTCTATAGTCCTATAATACAAGGACTTTTTACATATCTTCCAAATCTTTCCAAGATATCATATATTTTTCATACCTTATCTCAAGAATGGATTTCGAAGCCTAATACTTTTTCGAATCCGAACCCTTCTTTCCCTTACGCTTCTTTTGGCTTAAGGTTCGAAAATCTGTCACATTTCTTCGATCCGTATAAGGGCTTGTCGTGTTACTTGAACCATTATAGCGGCTTCTCGTGTTACTTGAACTACTATAAGGGCTTCTCGTATTACTTGAACCATTGTAAGGGCTTCTCGTACTACTTGAACCATTGTAAGGGCTTCTCGTACTACTTGAACTACTATAACGGCTTCTCGTACTACTTGAACTACTATAACGGCTTCTCGTGTTACCGAAATCACTATAACGGCTTTTGCTCTCCTGACTGCCAGCGCCATTATCCTTTCCAAAGATACGATCATATCGATCTTGGGTGCTATACATTCTACGCGTATTAGGACGATCTCCACTTCGATATAGCGAATCCCTTCGCGCTGCCGTATCGAAAGAATTCGATGACATCTTTCTGTGGCTTCCCGCGCCCGTTCTACCGGTAGAATCCTTCCCCCGGCTTATGCCGCTTGTTCGGCCTGTCGAATCATTTCTCCGGTTTCCACTACTTGTTCGGCCTGTCGGATCATTTCTCCGGTTTCCGCCGCTTGTTCGGCTGGTCGAATCATTTCTCCGGCTTATGCCGCTTGTTCGGCTGGCCGAATCATTTTCCTGACTTCCACTACTTGTTCGGCCTGTCGGATCATTTCTCCGGCTTGTGCCACGCATTCCGGCAAAGCGGTTCTGACGTTCGCTGCCGGAGGATTCTGTGACCTTAGATGCTTCAAGTTCCTTCTGCGATTCCGCTTCCGCAGCAATCCCATTCGAGCTTTTGGCATTCTTCGTAAACCAGATCTGATTCTTCAAACGCTTTTTCTCCTGCGCACGTTCCTTGGCCATATCATACTTATCAAAAATATTGATGTGCACGATGGACAGGACAAAGGTCATCTCAACTGCCTGTAAAAGATTCGCAGTCATACCACTGGATATAAAAGGAAGACCAATTCCTGTATTCGGAATCAAGTTAGTACACACGCCACAATGAATCAGTACCTGAATCATAAGATGGGCCGTCACACCAACCGTAAAGGACTTATGGATAGATAACTTCGCATTCATTGCTACTTTTATAAGCAGATACATCAAGATAAGGAATAAAAACAGAAGTACCAGACCACCAAAAATACCAAGTTCTTCGATGATAATGGCAAAAATCAGATCATTTTCACTCTCCGGAAGAATACTCTTCTGCCAGCTCTGTCCTAATCCACGGCCAAACCAGCCACCATTGGCGATGGCATAAAGGCAATGCAAGGTCTGAAATCCTGTCGTCTTCGCATAATTCTCCGGGTGTAGCCAGGCAGCGATTCGTCCGATACGGAAAGACACATCTCCGTTCAATAATTCCTGCTGTGTCGGCATGTTCTTACTAACATGATAAACCGCAGCTATGACAAAACAAATTACCAAAATCGCAACGCCGATATGAAAAACCCATCCGATCTTTCCCCTGCAAGATACGAAGGTCATGACAAAACAGATCCCCATTACGACGATGGCAGAAGATAAATCGTTACTGATCTTCATCAAAAGAAAGGCCGGCAGAGCGCCGATACACCAGGAAATGATGACAAAACAGATTTCTTCACCCACACTGCGACGAAACTTAGCATACTTAATCCAATAAGCCATCATAAAGATGACCCCGATCTTCACCACATCCGCCACCTGAAAATAGGTAAACCGCAGATTCAGCCAACGTGTTGCCCCATTTACCGTATGCGAGATACCTTCCGGAAAGAGCAATAGGAGAATGAGTCCCAGAGATCCAAGATAAAATACTATCGTAAACTTGTATTTATAAAAGAAATCCAGATTCACATTCTGCATGACTATCATGATCAGAAGGCCACCTCCCAGAGCAATTGCATGCTTGTTGAACAAGTCCATGTTTTCCCCGGAAAGTGCAATGGAGTAAATCATTACCAATCCGAATACCATCAGACTGATCAATATGAAAATGATTTTATGATCGATTCTATCTCGACGCTCTATTTTATATTTCATATTCTCCTCACCGAAGCATCTTTCTCTTATGGAAAGAGCACAAACTGATTCATTATGGTTTCAATATAAGGATTTAATCATAACACATTTTTTTCAGAAAATGAACTTATTTTCCTTTTTTTCAAATAGACATCCTCTGCCTGGATTTCTCCCCGCTACATCTCATCATAAAATCAAATCCTTCAGCCCCTATTAATGATTATTTTTCTCATTAATTCAACTGGCTTATCTTGCACTTATCCACATTTTTCGTAGCATTCTCTACACATAATCCACAAGGAAATGGCTTTTTTAAGCCATTTTATCACACTTTTCCACAAGACAGGATGTGAAAGTTAGTTAAAAATAACTTCTTTTTACCCTTTGTTAAATTTTTCTTTTTCTTTGGAATTGTTTGCAAATTTAAACTTGATATTCCCTAAAATCTAGTATAGAATAAGGTTACAACATAATTCTAAATTTAATAAAGGAGGATATTATCATGGCATATAAGATTACAGATTCTTGTATCATGTGTGGAACTTGCGAAGGCGAATGCCCAGTTGGCGCTATTAGCGAAGGTGATGGCCAGTACGTTATCGATGCTGATTCTTGTCTTGACTGTGGTTCTTGCGCAGGCGCTTGCCCAACAGGAGCTATCGAACAGGAATAATTTCCTAACATAAACATGAATAGCAATTAGAATAGCGGTGTTTCCATTTGGAGGCACCGCTTTTTTCATATACGATTCCTGACAAGGTATGCAACACATACCCCTTTAAAGTCAAGGAATTCGGAATTATAAAGGATAAGTCATCCTGCGAACAGACTGGTCCGCTGCGACGGAAGAGCAGGTAGGAATACGGAATCATAGAGGATAAGTCATCCTGCGATTCGCCGGGGACTTCCATCCATATAGGGAACAGAGGAGAGAACTTATGTCAGAACAATTTTCAAGAACAGCCCTTCTTCTGGGCCAGGATGCGATCGACCAATTATCCCACGCCAGAGTTGCCGTCTTTGGAATTGGAGGGGTTGGTGGATATGTATGTGAGGCACTGGTTCGCAGTGGAATCGGTGCTTTTGATCTCTGCGATGATGATACGGTTGCTGAAAGTAATATCAATCGTCAGATTATCGCCACTTATCGCAGTCTGGGACGACAGAAAACAGAAGTCATGAAGGAACGCATGTTGGATATTAATCCATCGGTGGAGGTTCGGATTCATAACTGCTTCTTCCTTCCGGAGAACGCAGATCGTTTTCCTTTTGAAGAATATGATTATATCGTGGATGCTGTAGATACGGTGACTGCCAAGATTGCTCTTATTATGAAGGCGCAGGAATACAATGTACCGATCATCAGCTGTATGGGTGCCGGAAATAAATTAGATCCGACGCAGTTCCGTGTCACCGACATCTATAAGACACAGGTCTGCCCATTGGCAAGGGTAATGCGACGAGAATTGAAAAAACGTGGGATCAAAAAGTGTAAGGTAGTCTATTCGCAGGAACAGGCACTGACACCCAAGTATCCTTCTGCTCTTGCGGATAGCGGCCAGAAAGAAGAAGAACAAGAGTCATCTACACTTTCTCAGCAGATAGAAGATCAGGAAATCGGCAGTGGGGAAGCCACCAAACATTCCCGCCGTTCTACTCCGGGAAGCGTGGCCTTCGTTCCATCCGTCGCCGGCTTGATTCTGGCAGGAGAAGTCATAAAAGATCTCCTGCAAAGATAATACAATCGTACAGAAGGAGGCTTGGTCCCCTGCCCGATTCTGCGATGGATCACACAAAAAGGGGCTAACTGCCCATCTGGCAGCTAGCCCCTTTCTTCTATCACATCGTCGTCTCTTTATTGGCAAACTTCGTATACTGTCCCAGCCATACCAGTTCAATACTTCCGGTAGAACCATTTCTCTGCTTGGCAACAATAACCTCCGCTAAGCCCTTTTTCTCACTGTCGGGATTATAATATTCATCTCGGTATAAGAACATAACAACATCCGCATCCTGCTCGATGGCACCGGACTCACGCAGATCCGACAGCATCGGCTTGTGATCCTGTCTGGCCTCTACCGCACGGGATAACTGAGATAGGGCAATGATCGGAATATTTAATTCCTTGGCCAAAACCTTTAAGCCTCTGGATATCTCTGAAATCTCCTGCTGACGTGATTCATTTCTACGGCTGTTACTGCCGGTCATCAGCTGAAGATAATCGATCACAACCATCTCGATGCCATACATCTGCTTATATTTACGGCACTTGGAGCGGATCTCTGCCAGAGAAGTGGCAGAATCATCGATGATCATCTGAGAATTACCGATCAGAGCGGCACCTTCTAAAATCTTCTCCCACTCACTGTCACGAAGCTCACCGGTACGGATCATCTGAGAATCCACCATGGATTCCGAAGCGATCAGTCGGTTCACCAGCTGCTCATTCGACATCTCCAGACTAAACATCGCCACCTTATGATGATCCCGAAATGCCGCATACTGAGCCACATTTAAAGCAAATGCTGTCTTACCCATGGCAGGACGTGCAGCAATCAGAATCAATTCGGACGGATGAAGACCCGTCAATTTATAGTCAAGCTCGCGAAAACCAGTTGCAATGCCGGTGACACGCCCTTTGGTTTTCGAGGCTTCCTCGATGGCATTGAGAGAATTAAGGACGATCTGCTGAATCGGCACATAGTCCGACATGCGGTTGCGGTTCTGAAGTAATCCGAAGACCTCCCGTTCCGTCTTTTCCAGAATCTCACTGGTCTCTTCCTTCCCCAGATAGCAGTCATTTCCAATCTCTTCTGTTACCTTGATCAATGCGCGCAAGGTTGCCTTATCGTGAACAATCTGCGCATATTGACGGATATTTGCCGAGGTTGGTACCGTCGCAACCAGATCGCGGAAGAAGTCAAGTCCACCGAAAGCTTCCGGTAATTCCTTCTCCTTCAGTTTATTCTGAAGGGTCACCAGATCCACTGCCTTTCCTTCCCGATACAGCTCGATCATGGCCTCGAATAAGATTCCATATTGACGCTGATAAAAATCTTCCTTCACAAGGATATCCTCTGCCTCAACGATGGCATCCCGATCCATAAGCATGGCACCTAGTACAGACTTCTCTGCCTCTTCATTATGCGGTTGTATTCTTTTAATAAAATTCTCATCTACCGTCGGCATGAATTCATCTACTCCTACTTATCTCCGCAGTCTTATTTCTCGCTGACATTCACCTTGAGCTCTGCTGTCACCTTCTGGTGAAGCTTGATCTTTACGGTATAAGAGCCAAGACCCTTGATCGGAACGTCCACAGAAAACTTCTTCTTATCCAGATCATAACCCAGCTGGTCCTTCACAGCCGCTGCCATCTCTTTTGTGGAAATGGTACCAAAGGCCTTACCGCCTTCGCCCACCTTCATCTGAAGAGAGATACTCTTTGTCGCGATCTCTGCAGCCAGATCCTTCGCAGCCTGGAGCTGTTCTGCAGCCAATTTATCCTGATGTGCTTTCTGCAGCTTTAAATCATTGACATTTTTGTTGGTTGCTTCGATACCCAGCTTCTTCTTCAAGAGGCAGTTTCTTGCATAACCATCATTCACATCGACTAAATCTCCTTTTTTTCCAAGACTTTTTACGTCTTCCAATAAAATTACTTTCATGTTAGATTTCTCCTTCTTTTTTCATTTCTGCAAGAATATCAAGCAATTGCTGTTTGACTTCTATCACACTCTTATTTTTCACCTGTGCGGCTGCCACGGTAAGATGACCACCGCCACCCATTTTCTCCATGATCACCTGAACATTTAGCTCATCGATGGAACGAGCGCTCACATAAATATAATCCGATAATTTGGTGATCACAAAGGATCCTCTGACTCCCTGGATATTCAGAAGCTCATTGGCTGCCTTGGCACCGACCACGGTAGCACCGGCCAGATCACCCGGATAAAATTCCGCAACGGAAAATTCATCCATATAAATCTCCGCACTATTGATCAGCTGAGCACGGACCATATAATGCTCCCGATCCTCCCGGAACATCTTACGGACACGGGTCACATCTGCACCCATACGGCGAAGATACGCTGCCGCTTCAAAGGTACGGACACCTGCCTTTATGACAAAATTATCCGTATCGACCAGGATACCGGAGTACATGGCATCCGCCTCGATCGTCTTTAATTTCGGCTTCTCCGGTAAATATTGTAATATCTCTGCCACCATTTCACAAGCAGAAGAAGCATAAGGCTCCACATAGGAGAGTAAGGCCGGCTTAATAGTCTCGCTACCCTTCCTGTGATGATCCAAGACCACAATATCCTTCACAACCTTCAGCAGGCCCGGACATTCGGTCATCATCGGAACATTAACATCCACAATAACCAGCAAGGAGCGGGAATCCTTCCGATTCAAGGCCTCTTCATTGGTCAGGAATAATCCTTCCTCGCCTTCCTTCGGCTTATCCAAACGGCTGACGATCGGCTCAATGGCCGCACACTTGCGATCCATAACCAGGTAAGCCTTCTTCCCTACGGTCTTCGCCATACGATAGATTCCAAGGGCAGATCCGATACAATCGGCATCCGGAATCTTATGACCCATGATCAAGATCGTATCATGGGCTAACATCATTTCATGAAGGGCATGGGCCTTTACTCTGGCCTTCACACGGGTATTCTTTTCCACCTTCTGCGTCTTTCCGCCAAAATAAGAGAGCGCACTGCCATTCTTCACGACAGCCTGATCTCCACCACGTCCCAGTGCCATATCTACTGCAGTACGCGCACTTTCGTAGGTCTCAATGTAGGTCGGTGCATTCATCCCGATTCCTATACTTAAGGTGACAGACATCTCATTTCCCGCATTGGTCGCACGCACCTCGTCCAATATAGAAAACTTATCCTCCATCAAGCGTTCCAAATACTTCTCCTGAAAAACGAAGAGGAACTTATCTCTTTCGTAACGCTTGACAATGGCGTCGATGGACTGCAGATACTTCACGATCTTACGCTCTACCAAGGCCAGAAGTAAGGACTGACGGACCTCTTCCATATTCTCCAGGACCTCTTCATAATTATCGATGTAGAGCATACCTGCTACCAGACGCTTCCGCTCGGAATTCTCTCTGTGCTCCATCAGTTCCGTAATATCATAGAAATAGAAGGCCTGCAGATATTCATCCGCTGTCTTCTCTTCTAATTCTTCCGTTCCTTCTTCATGGGCAAAGGCTTGCAGGCACTGGCATTCCACACGGAACATCTGCTCCTGATGCTTCAGTACCACCTTTTTCGTCATATTCGGCTGCGGAAAATTCTTCTTTTTCAAAGCCGAAAATAATTGCGATATATTCTTCTTTGTAATCTTGCTGTCGAACATCCGCTCAAAAAGCTCATTATACCAGACGATCGTTCCGGAAGCGGTCGTCAGGACATAAGGAACCGGAAGTTCTTTCATCAGATTCTTGTACATCTGACTCTGATGGAATCCTGCCTCAAACAGCTCATTATTTATCATTTTCTCAAGATATTCATAATAAATGATAGAAATCAGCAGATAGACTACACAGACAGCACAAAGCAGATAGGCAATCGTCGGCCTGCTGTCAAGAATCTTTAAGGCAATGATCAGAATTCCTGCTACCATAAGAATCGGCAGCCAGAGAATCAAAGAGATTCCTCGCGAAATTCTTTTTTCTTGTTTCATAATTCATCTCCCACATCATGGCAGGAATCTCTCCATATCGCCATGATTCACCACAATAGTAACGATTATTATATCATTAATTCTTATAAATGAAAAGCGAAACCATAGGAAAGCTTATCTTTTCTCTCTGCATTTTTTCACATTCTCCACATCACATAGGAAACGGAATCTTTATCGTCCCCTTGTTTATGTTTCGAAAAATTGATATACTATATCGGTATGGAATATGATAAGTCTGCCATAGATTTTTCCGAAGGCAGATTGCTTTTGTCCGCAGCTTCTATGCGACTTGCATCACAAAACAGGACTTGAAGCATCATTTCCGATTTTGGAGGTATTATGAACGATTTATTGAAAACATTATCCACACGTCGACTTTCCGGCATTCTTATGCATCCGACTTCCCTGCCTGGTATCTATGGTATCGGTGATCTTGGTCCGGAAAGCTACGCATTTATTGATTTTTTGAAGAAAGCAGGACAGCATATCTGGCAGACCTTACCCCTTGGTCCTACCGGTGAGTTCAACTGTCCTTATCAGTGTTTTTCATCCTTTGCAGGACAGCCCTTGCTCATCAGCCCGGACCTCTTGAGAAGGGATGGTCTTCTGACCGAAGAGGATCTTAAGGATGTACCGGAATTTCCGGAGGAGAAGGTAGACTATAAAGCAGTCCGCACCTACAAATATGCTTTATACGAAAAGGCTTATCGGGCCTTTTGTCAGCTGGAAGACGATCATGAATTGCCGGCACTCTTTGAGGCATTTTGTCAAGAGACGGAATGGCTGGATGACTATGCGATGTTTATGGCGATCAAGGACTCTAAGGATGGTGCGAACTGGCTGGAATGGGAGAAGAAATACCGTAAGCCGACCAAGACGCAGCGTACATCCATCGCAAAAGAGTTAAAGGAGGAGATCCGTTATCAGAAGTTCCTTCAGTGGGTATTCTTTAAACAGTGGTCGGAATTAAGGGCTTATGCGAATGCCAATGAGATTCTTCTCATAGGAGATATCCCTATTTTTGTATCTCCTGACAGTGCCGATGTCTGGGCAGAGCCTAAGATGTTCCAGGTAACTGCCGATGGGTATCCAAAGGTTGTCGCCGGCGTTCCACCGGATTATTTCAGTGAAACCGGACAGTTATGGGGGAATCCTCTTTATAACTGGAATTATCATAAAAAGACAGGCTATTCCTGGTGGATGAAGCGTATTAAGGCACAGCTTGCCTTAAGTGATATCATTCGTATCGATCACTTCCGTGGTCTGGAAAGCTATTGGGAAGTACCGGCCGATGCAGAAACGGCTTTAGAAGGTAAGTGGAAGCCGGGTCCGAAGGATGCATTTTTTGAGACCATTCAGGAAACCTTCGGCAAGGATCTGCCGATCATCGCTGAAGATCTTGGTATCATCACCGATGATGTCCGTGCTTTACGGGACCGTTTCCAGCTTCCTGGCATGAATATCCTGCAGTTTGCCTTCGAAGGTGATAATAGTGCTTACCTTCCTTATAATCAGATTGCCAACAGTGTCTGTTATACCGGTACCCATGATAATAATACAACCGTAGGATGGTATGAAGCTGCACCGGAAAAGGTAAGAGACAAGGTACGTCGCTATATGAATACCGACGGTTCTTCCATTCATTGGGATTTTATCCGCACCTGCTTCGGATGTCCGGCCAGAATCGCCATCGTTCCGATTCAGGATGTCTTCGGACAAGGGGAAGAATACCGCATGAATATCCCGGGAGTTGCGGAAGATAACTGGGCATATCGTGCCAGAAAGGAATTATTTGAACAGGATTGGATCTGTGATTATCTTAATATCGTCACCAGATTATATGGTAGATAAGGAGGATTTATGAATTTTCGAAGTATACGTACCATCACCTATCTTGGCGGTTTTCTTCTGATCACCACACCAAAGCGCATGCAGCTTCGCAAGCTGGCAGAGACGGACCCGAAAGCCGCTGCCCGTATCTCTCAGGAGTATGTAAAGGGTGCAATGCAGCATATTTTTAAGATTACCGGCAGTACCATCGAGATCGAAGGTCTGGAGCATATTCCAACAGAGGAAACTGTTTTATTTGCAGGAAATCATCGAAGCTTTTTCGATCTGGTTGTGACAGAAAGCGTCATTCCAACGGAGCAGTGTCCCGGCTATGTTGCAAAGAAATCTTTATTTTCCATTCCGGGACTTCGTGGCTGGATGGAATTGATCCGCTGCCTATCCTTAGACCGTTCTAACATGAAGGATGGATTAAAAACCATTTTTAAGGGTGCCGATTACCTGAAGGAAGGTTCTAATATGTTTATCTTCCCGGAGGGTACCCGCTCCAAGAATGGTCAGCTCTTAGAATTTAAGGGAGCCAGCTTGAAAATGGCACAAAAAGCGAAGGTTGCCGTTGTTCCGGTTGCCATTACCGGCACCTCTGCCATCTTTGAAGATAATAAGGCTTTCAGCATCAAGCCATCCCACGTCACCATCACCTTTGCCGAACCATTTTATATTCATAAACTGCCACGTCCGGAGCAAAAGGGTGCCGTAGTCACGGTAAGACAAACGATCGCGGATATCCTGGATTCCAAAAAGGGAATCGAAGAGTCTGCATCATAAAAGAAGTCATATCTGTCATAAATTCTAAGAATTTTTAAAAAGTTCGGTATTTTTGACTTTTCAATAAGCAGAATTAATGATACAATCACAGTTAGTGTTTCCGTCAGCCGAAGGGCTTTCGGCTGTATCATATATATTAAAACAGGAGGTCAACCTATGAATCCTTGGATTATTACCTTGATCATCGTGATCGTTGCTGCTGTTGCTATTTTTATCTTATATCGTAAGGGTACGAAGATGCAGGACGAGCAGGAAGAACAGAGACAGAAATTAGTGGCATCTGCGCAGAAGGTTACAATACTTGTCATCGATAAGAAGCGTATGCCTTTAAAGGAAGCTGGCTTACCACAGATTGTTGTAGACCAGGCTCCGAAGCGTGCACAGCGTGCAAAGGTACCGGTAGTGAAAGCGAAGGTTGGACCGAAGATCATGAGTCTGATCGCAGACGAAGATATCTTTGATCAGATTCCGGTGAATGCTTCGATTCATGCCATGGTGAGTGGTATCTACATCACAAGCATCCATAACTTCCGTAAAGCACCTGTGGTACAGGAAGAGAAAAAAGGATTTTTCAAGAAGTTATTTCACAAATAAAAAAACGCAGAAAGCATTTTGGCTTTCTGCGTTTTTTATTTGTTTTCTTTCCATTCAATCTGCAGTTCATAATCTGACATGGGGATTTCATTCTTTTATTTATTTTCTTTCCATTCAATCTGCAGCTCATAATCTGACATGGGGATTTCATTCTTTTATTTGTTTTCTTTCCATTCAATCTGCAGCTCATAATCTGACATGGGAATTTCATTCATATATAGGCTATATTCCATCTTCAGGCTAAGTTCACATTCCTTTTCTCTCAAGCGAATCTTCCGTGTCCTGGAGATCAGGTCCATGGGGCCCATCACCGATTGATACTGGCATGGCATAGAAGCACCTTTCCGAAAACGAAGCACGGAAATTCCATTTCCTGTCTTCTTCTGTGTCACTTCCTTCTCATCTATGGTCAGACGAACCTGCCAGCTTTCTCCACCTTCCAGATATTCTTTATAGAAAAGATAACGCTTCTCTTCTTTTTTTATATATTTCGCAGTGGTACGGATTTCATTGACGTCCTCCTGCCCATCCAGTCTCTGTATACCCCGGATCAAGATCCTTCCCTGACGACTGTTCTCTTTTTCCCTCATCGTATGATCCTATCCCCTTGCTTCTACTTACATCTTTTGACACCTCTATCGTCAGAGCACTCTTGAAAACCCTTATAGAGAATCCTTCCTCATGCTCTGGCGGATTACTTCTATCGGTCGTAACGTGTCATGGCAAGATCGATTAATTTCTGAACTAATTCCGGCTTATTCACACCACGCGCTTCCCATAACATCGGATACATACTAATCGATGTGAATCCCGGTAAAGTATTAATTTCATTAAATACAACTTCATTTCCATCCTTGGTAAGGAAGAAATCTACACGGGATAAGCCAAAACAATCCAGTGCCTTAAAGATTTCCACCGCTGTACGGCGAATCTCTTCCGTCTTTCCTTCCGGTAATTCCGGATCTACCACGGTTTTGGAATCACTATTATTATATTTGGCTTCATAACTGTAGAATTCATCCGCTGCCAGAATCTCACCGATTCCGGATGCTTCCGGCTCTTCTGCACCAAAGACTGCGCATTCCAGCTCACGGCCCACGATATTCTCCTCCACGAGGATCTTATCGTCATGTTTTGCTGCCAGTTCCAGAGCATCTACCAGAGCCTGACGGTCACACGCCTTGCTCACGCCCTGAGAGGAGCCGGCCTTCGAAGGTTTTACAAACACAGGATAGGTCAGTTCTTTTTCTACGCGGTCGATCACCTGATCCATCTCCTTTAATTCATAACGGCGAACTCCCACAAATCTGGCCTGACGTACACCGATGCTATCAACGATCACCTTGGTGTAGAACTTATCCATGGAGCAGGCGGATGCCAGGACACCACAGCCCACATATGGAATCTGTGCCAGCTCAAACAGTCCCTGGATCGTTCCATCTTCTCCGTTCATACCATGAAGTACCGGGAAGATCACATCGATATGCAATCTTTCAATATAATCTCCGCGTATCAGAAGAATCTCCTGTTCCTTGGTATCTGCAGAAAGAATTACCCCACACGACTCTTCACCCAGCTGCCGTCCTTCAGACTTCCCAGCTGATCGATCAGCTTCCACTGACCCTCCTTGGTGATTCCTACCATAATAATATTATAAATATCGGTATCAATATTCTCAATGACAGTTTGGGCAGAAACGAGAGATACTTCATGTTCGGAAGATCTGCCACCCATGACTACTAATATATTTTTCTCTGCCATCCTCTTTCTCCTTTCTTCTATCTATACATTTATATTCCACATCTTGTCTTATCCTGCGTTAATCGCGTGAAAGTCTTTCCATGTTTCCATCCATATTATGAAATAACCACATCTTGCCTTATCCTGCGTTAATCGCATGAAAGTCTTTGTATTACCATATAATCCTAGATATCTTAACATATCCAAAATGGTTTGAATACCTAAAATTCTCCATTCTTTTTATAAAAAATGGATTTTCTTTTGTATATTTGTTAAAAAACTTTGAATTTAACACTTAAGGTCTTGCTTTTTAAACAAAATCATTTATAATTATAATTGTATACATGATACAAGATACAAGATACTATAAAAAAACAATATGTTAATCTATTCCTATACAGGAGGTAATTTCCATGCCGCAATCTTTAGAATTAAAAGCTTATGCCAAGGTGAATCTGGGATTAGATGTCATTCGCCGTCGGGAGGATGGCTATCATGAAGTGAAGATGATCATGCAGACAGTCAAGCTCTTCGATGAGATTTCCATGCAGAAGAATCATTGTGGTGAGATTCGCCTCTCCACCAATCTCTCCTATCTCCCGGTAAATAAAAAAAATCTGGTCTATCGCGCCATCGATCTCATCCGGGAAGAGTATCAGATCTCAGATGGAGTCGATGTCAATCTGACAAAGCATATTCCGGTTGCTGCCGGTATGGCGGGTGGAAGTACCGATGCTGCCGCTGCCTTTATTGGCATGAATCATTTATTCCATCTGGGGATTCCACAAAAGAAGCTTTTGGAATATGGCGTCACTCTGGGCGCAGATATTCCTTATTGTATCATGCGGGGAACTGCTCTGTCTGAGGGAATCGGTGAGATTCTCACCCCACTTCCTTCCATACCACAGTGCTGGTTTCTCATTGTAAAACCTGTTTTTTCGATTTCGACAAAGTTTGTATACGAGAATCTTCATCTAAATGATCAGACCCTACATCCTGACATCGACGGAATGGTAACTGCCATCAGGAATGGAGACTTGGAGGGAATTACTTCACGTTTTGGAAATGTACTGGAGGATGTCGCAATCAAGGATTATCCGCAAATCGCACAGATCAAAGAGAAGATCAATTCCTTTGGCGCTTTGAACTCTTTGATGAGTGGAAGTGGATCCACGGTTTTCGGCATCTTTACGGACAAAGAACAAGCCATGAAGGCTTCTCGTTATTTTCAAAAGGATCCTGATATCCGACAAACCGCCGTGGTTCGTCCATTTTGCAAGAATCCTTGATCTATGGAGAGCAGCGCTTTTGCTTGCATCATTTGCGCTTTTGCTTGCATCATTTGCACTTTTGCTTGCATCATTTTATAGATGGAAAGCGAAATATATGCAACTACCTACATTTCAGGAAAGGAACCATACCAAAATAAGGGGGATAAATCATGAAAACAAGCGATTTAACCATGAACATCAATGAATATCTGCCGCTACGTGATGTCGTTTTTCAGACCTTACGCCGTGCCATCATCACAGGAGAATTCGCACCGGGCGAACGTCTGATGGAGATCAGCCTTGCGAATCAGCTTGGCGTAAGCCGTACACCGGTAAGAGAAGCTATCCGTAAACTGGAACTGGAAGGCTTGGTAACCATGGTTCCTAGAAAAGGAGCGCAGGTAGCAAAAATTACGGAAGGAAACCTCCGTGATGTCATCGAAATTCGTTCGAACCTGGAGCAATTTGCTGCATCCTTGGCCTGCGAAAGAATCGATGAGGAGGGAAAGAAGCTGCTTCGCGATTGCTGCGACAGTCTACGAAATGCCATCGAAGAGAACCATGATCTCATCGATATTATCGAGAAGGACGAGCAGTTCCACGATGCCATCGTCATTGTTTCCAAGAATAAGCGTCTGGTATCCATCATTAACAGCTTACGTGAACAGTTCTATCGCTACCGTATGGAATACGTAAAAGATATCAATAGCAGAACGGAGCTCATTATAGAGCATGAGAATCTGATGAATGCCATATTTAATCACGACAAGGAATTAGCAACTTCTATGATGAAGACACATCTTCAGAATCAGCAGGATGCTATTTTAAGAGCAATTAATGAACAGTAGGATACTATGACTTATCATTGCAGGGGGGCATCGATTTGACATTACATATATCCATTCCAAAAAATGTTTCGAATATCATCACGCAACTGAATTCTCACGGATATGAGGCTTATGTTGTCGGAGGATGTGTCAGGGATTCCATCCTTGATAAGACTCCGGCAGACTGGGATATTACAACTTCCGCCAGACCGGAGGAAGTAAAATCACTTTTTTCCCGAACCATCGACACCGGTATCAAGCATGGTACCGTCACTGTCATGCTTGGTAAGGAGGGTTATGAAGTAACGACTTATCGGGTCGGTGGCGCTTTTGATGCGTCGATTGCCCCGGAAGTCACCTTTGCAGACACTCTCGCCCAGGATCTGGCCCATCGTGATTTCACCATAAATGCCATGGCATATCATCCAACAGAGGGACTCATTGATCTTTTTGACGGTGTAAAAGATATGAAGGAAGGAAGCATTCGCTGTGTTGGCAAGGCCAAGGATCGTTTGATCGAAGATCCTCTTCGCATGCTTCGTGCCATTCGTTTTGCCGGACAGTTAAACTATAAGATCGATGCCGAGACGATTTCCTCTATCAAGGAGCTCCATACCAATCTGGCATCCGTCAGCAAAGAGCGGATACAGATGGAACTTCTTAAGCTCTTGATTTCCGATCATCCGGAGTGTTTACGTTTGGCTTACGAAAGCGGTCTGACTTCTATCTTCCTTCCGGAATTTGATGAAATGATGATAACAAAGCAGAATAATCCACACCATTGCTATACCGTAGGAGAGCACACGATTCATTCCCTTTGCCTGATCGCACCGAATCCTGTTTTGCGCCTGACCATGCTATTCCACGATATTGGCAAGCCAGCCACTCGCACCACAGATGATCATGGAATCGATCATTTTCATAAGCATTACCAGGTAAGCGCTTCCATGTGCCAAACCATTTTGAAGCGTTTAAAATTTGATAATAATACCATAAAGCTGGTCCATACGCTCATTTCTTATCATGATCAGCGTTTCTCCGATTCTCTGACCAGCGGACGCCGTAATCTAAGACGTGTGATCAGTCAGGTTACCCCGACCCTTTTCCCTTACCTTCTGCAGGTGATGCATGCCGATATCATGGCACAAAGCGACTACCATCGCGAAGATAAGATTCAGGCTCTGAAGGAAGCAGAAACCGCTTATCATGAGATTCTAAAAGCGGGAGATTGCCTTTCTTTAAAGGAACTTAAGATCAATGGAAATGATTTGAAGGCCTTAGGAATTACCGACGGACCAACCATCGGCGCTATCCTCCATGTCCTTCTTCAAATGGTATTAGAGAATCCGGAACTGAACCAATATATTTACTTAGAAGAATTGGCACAAAAAGTGTATGTAACAGTTCAGCCTTACCATAGTCAAAAGGGAGAAATTTAAAAACTTTTTTAT
>R25__coassemble_479_pt1 | contig 23818 bp, 21 predicted proteins | sample R25__metabat2_low_PE_006 | metagenome-assembled genome bin R25 | reverse complement strand
ATTTCAGTTCATCCCATGCAAAAATAATATTATATCCATCCACCAGAAGATATTTCTTCTCCTGGGTCAAAGAAAAATCTTTTTTAAGTAAGTCCCTGTTTTTTCCGGCTGCTATTTTATTGTTAGCAGATGGCTTCAGATTATTGCGGACAGGACGATCAAAATTGATATTTCTCATACTCTGTCTTCGCTCTTCTTCTTTTTTTCTTGACTTACCAAACTCTCTTTCGTATATCGCAAGAAACTCTGCATCCTCTGCCTGGTAACTTTTTTCTACCCTTTTCTTTTTCGTGGAAGAAAGTGAAAGGGCAGACTCACGAACTCCGGTAATAAATTCTCTTTTTTCCGGAATATGGGCCATTGCATCCACTTTATCCCATTCTACCAAATATCCGGCGCCATGAGCGCAAAAGACAGAACCGGTAGGATTCTCAAGATCTCTTTCACTATCATAAGCGAACGAAGCCAGGACTTCCTCTTGATTATGACATGGCTCATAGCCTTTCAGCTGTAAAGTCAATCTTCCAAGTCCTTTACTATAGGCCCATACTTCCTTTTGATAATCCTGCATCTTGCTGGCTGGTGCACTTCCCTTCAATATGGAGTATTCTCCTTCGACCCACGGTCCTTCAAAGCTGCCATCCATCTTCTGAATATCCGTCATAGCTCTGCCAATCTGCTCCGAAGGAAGCTGCAGCTGATATTCATACCATGGTTCTAATAATAGCGACTCTGCTTTTTTCAAGCCTTGCCGGATGGCACGGTAGGTTGCCTGTCTGAAATCTCCGCCCTCTGTGTGCTTTAGATGTGCACGTCCTCCAATGATGGAAATGACCATATCTGTAATCGGTAACCCGGCCAAAACGCCGATATGCTCCTTCTCCAAAATATGTGTCATAATAAGACGCTGCCAGTTTTTATCGAGAATATCTTCACTACATTGGCTCTTACAGAGAATTCCGCTTCCTGGCTCTCCCGGTTCCATGAGAAGCTGCACTTCTGCATAATGCCGAAGTGGCTCGTAGTGTCCGATTCCGATCACCGGCTTTTTTATCGTCTCCTTATACATAATCCTGCCAGGACCAAATTCGACTTCCCATCCGAATCGTTCCTGCAAGACACTCTTTAAGATTTCCGTTTGCACCTCTCCCATCAGCTGCACATGAATCTCCATCAGCTGCTTATTCCACACAATGTGAAGAAGGGGTTCTTCCTCTTCCAAAAGCTTCAGATCTCGTAAGAGCTTAGACAGATCAGCACCTTCCTGCAGAATCATCTGATATGAAAGTACAGGTTCCAGCATAGGAGCCATTCCACTGTTCTCTCTTCCCAGGCCTTGTCCGGCCAAAGTTTCCGTAAGACCTGTCACAGCACAGATGGTTCCTGCTTCTGCTTCATTTATCAATTCATATTTACTTCCATGATAGATACGAATCTGGTCTACCTTTCCTTCTTTTTCCAATCTGCTCTTAACCTTCAGACTTCCACCTGTTATTTTAAGATGTGTCAGACGTTCCCCCTGATCTCCCCTGCTTATCTTATAAACCTTTGCGCCAAATTCCGGGGAATACCTTTTTGGCAGAGCAAGCTGATCCAGATCATCCAGCAGCTTCTGTACCCCTTCCAGCTTTAAAGCAGAACCAAAATAAACAGGAAAAATCTTTCTGCCGGAAATAAGATTTCTTATTTTATCCAAAGAGACCAATTCGTCCTCCATATATTGCTCCAGAGCATCTTCATCCGTCATGGCGATTTCTTCGTAAAAAGTATCAAGGTCTTTTTCTGCATCGAAAATGATACAGGCGTCTTCCAGCTTTTCTTTTACCTGGAGAATCAAATCCTCTCTACGATTACCAAATTGATCCATTTTATTGATAAAAAGGAAGGTCGGTATTTGATAATGTTTCAAAAGCTTCCATAAGGTTTGAGTATGTCCCTGTATTCCATCCGTTCCGCTAATGATCAAAATCGCATAGTCAAGAACCTGAAGGGTTCGCTCCATCTCGGCAGAAAAATCTACGTGTCCCGGTGTATCAAGCAAGGTCACTTTCCAATGTTCTGACTCAAAGAGCGCTTGCTTGGAAAAAATGGTGATTCCCCGGGCACGTTCCAAGGCAAAATTATCCAAAAATGCATTTTGATGATCCACTCTTCCCATCTTACGAAGCTGCCCGGTCAGATATAGGATTCCTTCAGATAAAGTTGTCTTTCCGACATCTACATGTGCCAAAATTCCTATGGTCATCTTTTCTTTCATAATCATTCGCCTTCTATATTACTCTTGCTTTGCTCGATGAAATCGACCTTAGTGCTTCACAAAAACTTCCATGCGACATGTGTCGCTCCACAAGGGATGATACGCTTTCGGAATTGCTCCGCTGCTGAAACAGCTGCACAAAAAGGTTCACCGGACCTTTTTGTGGCATACTTCGCTATCTTACGTATATCAAGAAAAAAGCGGCTGCACTTTAGGAAAAATGCTGCCGCTTGATCACGGAAATGGAGGGATTTGAACCCTCGCGCCGGTTTCCCGACCTACCGCATTTCGAGTGCGGACCCTTCAGCCACTTGGGTACATCTCCATATAAAAACAGTTCGTGTTGTATTTTATCAAAACTTACACAAAAAAGCAAGTCCCTGTAAAGAGAAAACCTGACAGCAATACTTTATTCTTCATACTTGAGAAGGAAAAACTGTGCCATCCTCTCTGGGTCTGCTCCCCTGAGGGCAGCATGCCCTTTCGGCAGGCACGGCTTTTATACCTTATGAAGAATAGAAAACTTCATTCTAGAATCTATAGTGTTTTCTCCAGAAACTACTACTTCTGCTTCTTAAATAATACTTCTTGATTCGGCTCCAGGAATGACCACCGTCATTGGCTGCCTGCACATCACAATACTTCTTCTTTCCGTTCACCACAATATAGTTCCAGTGATGGTCCACGGAAGATCCATTACTTCTGACATATCTTCCATGGCAATACCCGGCCTTAAATCCCAAATGGTTGGCAATAATACACATAACACCCGCCATATCTTTACAAGTACCTCGCATGGTCCTTACATTTCGCCAATCACTCTTAAACTTTTTGGAATATGTAATATTCTTATCAAGCTTTAAAGCAGCGAGATTCTCTGCATAGATCTTCTTCTCAGCAGCAGTTGGTTTAATCTTTACTCTTCCATCGCTGTGAGAGTAGGTCATATGCTTTACAAGATATTTATAACTTGCTTTTAATTTCTGTTTATTGGTCATCGTAGAATATTTTTTCCCACAAGCACGAATAATGATAGCTTCCACGGCCTGATCTGTCTTCTTATTCCCCGTATAGATGGCTTTCGCCTGGGTATTCATAGAAAAAACCGGTATTGCAAACATAAGTAATACCAGTGTAAATAACAACTTACGGACTATTTTCTTTTTCATTTTTTTCTCCTTTGTCTTCTTTCCCTGTATCAATATTCATCAATCTTTAAAATCACGACTCATTTCCCATGCCTTTTGCGTAAAGGTCATGTAAATTCTGCTTTATGGATTAAAAATTAATATTATTGTAATATATTATAAGATAATTTGTAATAATATGCAAGTATTCTTTGCGTTTTCATGAAGTGATCTCCGTTTAATCGTTATTTTTTGAGGATGGATTCCTATAGTATCATTTTTATCGGAAATCGATCCTTTCTTTCTTTTAAATAGTCAGAATATTCAATCTTTTTAATACATTAGCATTTATTTTCAAAAAACACAAATCATCCGTTATTTTTCTGGCAATCTTTGTTATTTTTCACATAGGTATCTCTGCTTTTAGTATTTTTTTCTTAAAATGGAAGACAAATTTTTAATTTTTTAGTGATTCTTTCGAATAGACAAAAATTAAAAAAATGCTATACTAACATCAGATGTTGAAAACGTTTTCAGTCATCACAAGTCGAAATATTATACCGTGGACGATTGGTCCTCCTCCTCCTTTCTCAATACCAATCGTCGAAAAAGAAACATCACCATTTGGGCCATCGGTGGTGTTCTTTTTTTGTCTTTATTCGCTATGACATAAAGAGAGCAGATTCCCTTCCACTCCTTGAATCTCTCACTCATGAGGAATTCGTGCTCTTTGGCACCGAGCAAAAAAAACGTGCCTCCGGCACGTTTTTTTGCTTTTTCTATGAATTTTATGCTTCGTCAATCGCTTTACCAATATCATTACGCATATATTTATTATCAAAATGAACCCAGGCGGTTGCTGCATAAGCATTCTTTCGCGCTTCCTTAAGATCTGCTCCCTTTGCAGTGATGCCAAGAACACGTCCGCCATTGGTCACAATCTTATCTCCGTCGAACTTACTTCCTGCGTGGAAACAATAATATCCATCATGTTCTTTAAAGGCTTCCAGACCAGTAATCTCAAAGCCTTTCTTATAAGATACCGGATAGCCATCCGATGCAAGGATAACGCATACGGCTGCATTATCTTCGAATGCAAGGCTAATCTCATCAAGACGACCTTCCACACAAGCTTCCATAACTTCAATGATATCATTCTTCATACGTGGAAGAACAACCTGGGCCTCCGGATCACCAAAACGAGCATTATACTCCAAAACCTTCGGACCATCTTCTGTCAGCATCAAACCGGTAAATAAGATTCCGGTAAATGGACGTCCCTCTGCAGCCATGGCATCGATCGTAGGCTGATAGATATATTTCTCACAGAATTCTTCCACTTCCTTGGTATAGAAAGGACTTGGAGAGAAGGTTCCCATACCACCGGTATTAAGACCCTGATCACCATCAAGCGCACGCTTATGATCCTGTGCACTGGTCATACATTTTACGGTTTTTCCATCACAGAAAGCCAGCACCGAAACTTCACGTCCTGTCATAAACTCTTCGATTACCATCTTATCTCCGGCAGCACCGAATTTCTTTTCGCCCATGATGGTTTTTACACCTTCCTTGGCTTCTTCAAGAGTGTTACAAATTAAGACACCCTTTCCAAGAGCAAGACCATCGGCTTTCAAAACGATCGGCATTTTTGCAGTTTCAAGATAAGACAGAGCAGATTCCATATCATAGAAATTCTCGTATGCAGCCGTTGGAATATGATATTTCTTCATCAAATCTTTCGAAAATGCCTTAGAGCCCTCGATAATGGCTGCATTGGCACGTGGGCCAAATACTTTAAGACCTTCTGCTTCAAATGCATCGACAATACCGCCAACCAAAGGATCATCCATACCAATGATCGTAAAGTCAATTTCTTTTTCCTTCGCAAATGCTACTAATTTATCAAATTCCATAGCACCGATGGCAACACATTCCGCATACTCTGCGATACCTGCATTACCTGGTGCACAATAAATCTTATCTACTTTTTCACTTTTTGCTACAGACCATGCAATCGCATGTTCTCTGCCACCGCTACCAACGATTAATACTTTCATCATAACCTCCTATCAGATTCCTTCATAATAGATTGGAAAACGATATTGATCCACAGGCATTACTGAAGAATCCATATCGTTTTTTATTCTTCAATCAAAACCTTTCTTCCTTCCACACGGACTTTACCATTTGCAATAAGATCAATGGCTTTTGGAAGAATGATCCATTCTGCCTGCTCCATGATACGTCGCTGGAGTGTTTCCGGACAATCGCCTTGCTCAATCATGACAGGCTTCTGAAGAATGATCGGACCTGTATCTGTTCCCTCATCTACAAAATGTACCGTAGCGCCGGAAACCTTCACACCACGTGCCAATGCTTTTTCATGAACATGAAGTCCATAACATCCCGTTCCGCAAAAGGATGGAATGAGAGATGGGTGAATATTAATGATACGATTCTCATATTCGCGAATGACACAAGGTGGAACAACCACAAGATATCCTGCCAATACAACCAGATCGATCTGTCGCTCCTTCAGGGCTTCCAAAAGCTTCTCATTGAATTCTTCTCTGGTCTCAAAACTCTTCGGAGAAAGAAGGAGTCCTTCTACTCCATAATTCTTCGCACGCTCCAATGCATAAGCGCCCGCATTATTACTGATTACTGTAATAATCTGCGCATTACTGATCTTACCACTATCGATGGCATCCATGATGGCCTGAAGATTCGTTCCGCCACCGGACACAAGGACTGCTAGTCTTAACATAAGGTAACTCCTTTATCTCCGCTCTTAATATGTCCAACAACATATGGCTTGTCCCCTGTTGCTTTGATTGCTTCCATTGCTTGATCCACATCCTTTGGATCCACAGCCACAATCATACCCAGTCCCATATTAAAAGTATTGTACATCATCTGCTCTGCGATATCGCCTTTTTCTGCAAGAAGCTTAAAGATCGGCGGAACCGGATAGCTATCTTTTTCTACCACTGCATGGGTTCCCTCTACAAGCATACGTGGGATATTCTCATAGAAGCCGCCGCCGGTAATATGACTACAAGCTTTTATGGTCACACCAGCTTCCTTCACACTCTTTAAAGCCTTGACATAGATTCTGGTCGGTGCAAGGAGAGCCTCTCCCAGTGTCTTTCCTAATTCATCATAATAAGTATCCAAAGATTCTTTGCTCATCTCAAAGACTTTACGCACCAAAGAAAATCCATTACTATGTACACCGGTAGAAGCCATACCGATCAATACATCTCCGTCTGCCAGATTCTCACCGGTGATCATATCTTTACGATCACATACACCAACTGCGAAACCGGCAAGGTCATAATCGTCCTCCGGCATCAGTCCGGGATGCTCCGCGGTTTCTCCACCGATCAATGCTGCATCCGACTGAAGACAGCCTTCGGCTACTCCCTTTACAATCTGTGCTATTTTTTCAGGATAGTTCTTACCACATGCAATATAATCCAGGAAGAATAATGGTTCGCCACCGGCACAGGCAATATCATTTACACACATGGCAACCGCATCAATACCGATGGTATCATGCTTATCCATGATCATAGCTAACTTAACCTTTGTACCACATCCATCTGTACCGGAAAGAAGAACCGGATCCTCCATCTCTTTGATCTTGGCCAGAGAAAATGCTCCGGAGAAGCCACCGAGACCGCCTAAAACTTCCGGACGCATCGTCTTCTTTACATGTTCCTTCATCAATTCCACTGACTTGTAACCAGCTTCAATATCTACACCAGATGTCTTATAATCCATGATAATCTCCTTATTTCACTTTTATCACAACTTCTGTGAATGATTCTTAGTTTCCTTCCTATGGAAAATGATTCTTCTCATAGAATTCCTATGCTCGAATCCAGGGAATTGGCACTTGAATCATTATTTGCTCTCCAAATATGCCTTATATCCAATCTGATCCAGCTTCGCTGCCTTGGCCTGTACCTGTTCTTTCATTTCCTTGGTATAAGCATTTAATTTTGCGAGAAGTGCATCATCGGACATAGCCAGCATTTTTGCTGCCAGGATAGCCGCATTTTTTGCACCATCGATTGCCACAGTTGCAACCGGAACTCCCGGTGGCATCTGCATAATGGAGAAAACGGCATCCATACCATCCAGGTTCTTTCCGGACAGTGGAACTCCGATTACCGGTAATTGGAATAAGGCGGCACACATACCCGGAAGAGCTGCTGCCATACCTGCACCTGCAATGATTACCTTCACACCACGTTCCGGTGCTTTCCTTGCCCAATCAATAAGAACATCTGCTTCACGATGGGCAGAAATGATTGTCATCTCATAATCGATTCCAAATTCTTCAAGCTGGGTTGCTGCCTTACTCATAACCTTAAGATCTGAGTCGCTACCCATAATAATTCCAACTTTAGACATGATTCTACCTACTTCTTTCCTATATGACTTATTTTACAAATGCGTTTTTCAAATCTTCTTTCATATCGAGAACAGCCTGACGACTGGCATCCGCATAATTTTCAGGACCAAATGTATCGGAATAAGGCGCTTTCTTATAGGCACAGATGATACCACGGCTGGAATTCACGATTGCACCAAGTCCATCCTCATTAAAGAATGGTGCTAAATCTTTGCCTTTTCCACCCTGTGCGCCGTAACCAGGAACGAGAATATAATTCTTAGGCATAATTTTACGAAGTGCAGCCCCCATTTCCGGATAGGTAGCTCCAACAACAGCTCCGACATAGCTATAATCATCACCCATATGATCTTCGCCCCATTCTGCCACTTTTCTTGCAACGATTTCATAAAGAGGAGTGCCATCCACCAACTGATCCTGGAACTCTCCGCTCGAAGGATTCGATGTTTTTACAAGGATGAACATCCCTTTTTTCTCTTCCTTACAAACCTTAATGAAAGGCTTTACGCCATCCGAACCAAGATAAGGATTCACTGTGATAAAATCCTCCGTAAATGGAGAAAAAGCATGATTACCGATGATAACCTTACCGACATGACCAATCGCATAGGCTTCGGAAGTAGAGCCAATATCTCCTCGTTTGATATCACCGATGATGGCAAGTCCTTTTTTCTTGGCATAATTACAGGTTCTCTTGAAAGCTTTCATGCCTTCGATTCCAAACTGTTCATACATAGCTACCTGTGGTTTTACAGCCGGAATAAGATCATAAGTACTATCAATGATTCCTTTATTAAACTGCCAGATTGCTTCTGCAGCTCCTGCTAAGTTCTTACCATAAGCATCAAAAGCATCCTCTAAGATCTTCTGTGGAATATAACTTAACATTGGGTCAAGACCAACAACGATCGGTGCATCTTTTTCTTTAATATTCTTTACTAACTCGTTAATCATAGGAGACCTCCATATATTTTATTCTCGTTACGCTTAGAATCGCTTGATTTTTATCCTATCATAAATCGACGAAAATGTACATTTACCAATATAACAAAACTTATTTTCAAAGAATTATGCCTGATATACAATTTTACCATTACAGATCGTATAATGAATTTTTCCAGAAAGCTCCATCCCAAGAAATGGGGAATTTGAGGACTTGGACTGGAAGGATTCCACGATATATTTTTCTTCCGGATCAAAAATGACAAAATCAGCCGCTTTGCCAAGAGAGATATCCCCACAATCAAAATGATATAAGTTTGCTGGATTGATGGTCATTTTCTGCAACAATTCCATCAGTGAAAGCACATGCTTCTTGACAAGATTGGTCACTCCAAGACCCAGTGAGGTTTCCAGACCAATGATACCACTTGGTGCTTTCAGAAATTCTCTGCTTTTCTCTTCTTCGGAATGAGGTGCATGATCCGTGGCGATCATATCGATGGTTCCATCCTTTAATCCTTCTAAGATCATCTCCCGATCCCATGCTGTGCGAACCGGAGGATTCATCTTACATAATGTTCCGTGTTCCAATACGAACTCATCGGTAACAGAAAAATGATGTGGTGTCACTTCTGCAAATACATGGGCACCGAGACGCTTGGCATATCGAACAAGATCCACAGAACGTCCGGACGAAATATGCTGAATATCCACACTTGCTCCGGTTTCGAGCGCCAGCATGATATCTCTTGCCACCATAACATCCTCCGCTATCGCCGGAGCACCACCGATTCCCATCTGATCCGAAACAGCACCCTTATTGACTCCGTTCACTTCATTCAGACAAGGATCCTCCTCATGCAGACTGATCGGCAGATTCCATTTTGCGGCAGCTTCCATGGCTTTTTTTATAAATGCAGCATTGGTAAGTGGAATACCATCATCACTGAATCCACAAGCGCCATGGGCAACCATTTGTTCAAAATCGACCAGTTCCTTGCCTTCAAAGCCCTTGGAAACTGCACATACCTGTTTGACATGAATCGGCAGTTTGGACTCTCTTTCGATCAAGTCATCTAAGGTCTCTATATTATCCACGATTGGTTTTGTATTTGCCATACATACAACCGTAGTAAAACCGCCTGCTGCTGCTGCACGGCTGCCTGTGACAATATCTTCTTTATAAGTGAGTCCCGGATCCCGAAAATGAACATGCACATCTACAAGACCTGGGGCAACAATCATTCCCTGGGCATCGATGATCTCCTCCGCTTCCTTGGCAGCAGGATTCTCGCCATATGCAAGAATATGACCATCTTCCACCCATATATCCGTGATCTGGTCCATCCCATCCTTTGGATTCATCACATGACCATTTTTGATACATAACATATATCTTTCCCTCCATTTTCTTTTCTCTCAGAAAGCCTAGGGTTAAAACTAACTGTACTATCCCTATATTCCAGCTAAAAAACGTACTTCTCTGAGGTCCTGGCAGATCAGATCTGTATAGCTTTTTTCATCTCCTCCATAATGTGACTTTCCACAGATTCCGGTTCTTGTTCCGGATCAAATGCTTCATTTAATTCCATGGTTCCATCAAGAACAAATCGGCCATTGATAATGATCGGAACCTCATAATGATCCGGCATAAGCGCAGAAATACAGCTGATTTCTTCATAAGGGATCGTAATATCCGTATGACAATTAAAATATGCCTTCATCGGACTTTCCTTACGCAAAAGAGAAAAATCATTCTCCTTCGGCATCACTTCACGTCCATCCGGATTATAAACCTTTACATCCTCGCTATAGCAATAACAGCTGTCACCCACTGCCATATGAGGTCCCATTTTCTCTGCGATCAAGATCGGCAATTTATCCATGATACCATATCGCTTCGCCATAACATATGCCAGCGTGTTGGTTCCGATTGCAAACTCTCCCATGGGAAGGGTTTCCCGATTATATAGAATATTCTCCTTGATCCACGCACGCCCCAGCTCAGCGGAGTCGAAATTATCACAGGAATAATCCTTGATCATACCATCCTCAAAGTATATTTTCAGATTCTTATAGAAGCAGCCTTCCAGAAAAACCTTGGTCACATGAAGCAGACCGGTCGTTCCTTTTAATTTCGGTGTGGTAAATACTTCACCCAAAGGGATATTCACATCGGCCAGACAGTTTTCGAATTTTGTCTGCTTCTCGAGGTCGTCAACCTCCTGTAGACTCACAAGCAGATTGGTCATATTTTCTCCGCCACCCATGATCTGAACGGCATTGGCTTGATCAAGGACCTCAATCATCTTTTGTTGAATCTCTTCATATTTTCCGGAATCGAGCTGATTTACTTTAATCATCTCATGAAAAATATCCGGGAAAGAAGGTCCGATTGCCGGAATCGGATAAGCGATCATGGTAAAGCTTCTCTCTTCCTGATTGATAAATTCATTCATTAAAGCATTTGATAAGGAAGAATACTCTACCATAAGATTCTGCTGTCTTTCGCTTAATTGACAAGCTTCTTCCTTATGCATCGGAGAAAATGCGTCCATACCAAAAACATCCATAAAAGCAGGACCTGCAAATCCCATGGCCTCTTCTGCATATTCTTCATAGGCTTTCCGCATACAATCAATTTTCCGATCCACCATACGCTTGTCCAGATAAAGGGCACAATCAAATCGGTGATCATGTTCAAACTGCTGATTCGGACTGGTGGATACATAGCCGATCCTATGATTTTGTCTTTTATTTAAAGTATTCGAAGCGCTTCGATAAAGAATCGATTCCAATCCCATATCTGCAAACTGACGGATCGCGGCACGAATCACACGTTCATATCCGATAGAATAACGAATATTTACGGTTTCTTTCGTGGAAAGATCTACTCCTTTCATGAGAAATCCCTTGCGGAATCCCTCTGTAAATGTGCGGGCAATCTCTTCGATTTCCTCCTCCGAAAAGCTGGCAAGATATTCAGCCATCTGTATTTCATTTTCAGAAATGTACTCTCCATAATGGTATAAATATCTGACATCCTTTAAATCGCTCTTTCTAACAATGTCCGTGGCAAAGCAAAGGGTAGGATCCAGCATTTCACGGATACGCCATCCACACCATTCATCGGCATAATCGTATAAAAACCAATAAATGGTTTCCCGCAATTGCTTATAAGTAACCTCTTCACTGGCAAACATACCATAAACTTCCAGAAAGAGTTCATGAAGAATGGTAATCTTAGTCAGATCCTGTTCGAATGCAAAGACACGCTCTGCACGAAGCTCTGTATATAAAAAACAAAGTAATTTTCCCAGATTCTCTCCCAAACTTTTTACTGCAAAAGTGGGATTTGCATAAGATCTTTCATAATATTCCGGTAAGATATCCTGATAGAAGGACTGGTTCTCCTGCTTCCAATCCTCCAAAGAGATCTCTTCCATCTCTCCCTCTTTGATTTTTTGATATAAGGTCTGGCATTTTACCAAAAATTCTGCCAAGGTAATAAAATATGTCTGAAAGGATTCTTTCATATCAGAAGGCTCACCGGAAGCGATCTGACATATTCGTTCTGCAGCCAAAGCAAAGCGCTCTTCTACTTGCGCATTTTTATCCTTCAAAAGTTCTTTATAATTCATAAATGTTACCTTATCCTTTCTAGCCTAGGATAAAATCACATGACTTTTCTTGTCCTCATAAAGAGAAAATCCCAAAAAAACCATGGAATACTCTCCAATAAATTCATTTATAACATAATAAATGTGATTCCTAAAAAAATCACAACAATATTCAGGCAGATTCCGGGAATTTTGAAGCTCTGTGAGGTCTTCGCCTCATCGTAGCTTGCCAATCCCCATAATACGCCAAAAAAGGCAAGCACCATAAAGATGCATCCCATGGCGCCACCCATCGTTCCAATATGGCCTTTGCTGATCACCCCTGCCAGAATCAAAGCAAGAAATCCCAATAAAAGAAGGATTCCCAGCAGAAAGGTAAACAAAGCATGACGCGAAATTCTTTTCTTGGAAAAGGAAAGCATATTTGCTGAAATACTGCTTTCTCTCCTTCTTCTTGCTCTGCGACTCATGATATTTTCTTCCTCCTTTTTCGACTTTGGTAATTACAATATATAAAATGATATACAAAATAATAGAAAAACCAACCAATCATTCCCCCACTGGTATTCATGATCAGATCATCCACATCGAACACACCTACCCGGAGATAAAACTGTAATATTTCAATACACAAACTAAATAAGAAGGAATCTATTAAAATAGAATACCAGTGAACCTTTTTCGGATGCCAGACAGGAATGAGGAAGCCAAGGGGAGCAAATACCAAAAGATTCCCACATATATTTAATATAAATGCATCCATAGATACCACATTACGATATTTTATAAATCGTTGTATTTCATAAAATGGAATCAGATTATAACGATGGGTACCCAGATCCACACGACCTAACCGATCTGAAAATAGGGTGAAATATATTATGACCACACCATATATGATGATAAGAAAAAGGCTAAGCCGACTTATCATTTTCTTTTTCTTTGTGAAACTCACTTTATCCTTCCAATCTTATTCATTTTATCCACACATCATCCTGAAGTGAAGAATAGTAATGCAGGAACCCATAAGGGGTCCCTGCGATTCTATCAATTAAATCATTATCTGTCTTTTTCCTTTTAAAGCACGTGCACCATTAATAATAGATAAAATACCGATGGTAACACCTGTAACAATCATAACGATACCGATTGTAATGTCACATGTTCCAACATGACCTAACATCTTAAAAATCTTTTCGTTCATTACCATTTCTCCTTTATCCTGTGTTATCTTTTCCTTATTTTGCTCCATACTGCTGGTAGTAGGCATCAATGGCCTCTTTAATCTTATCATCAATGACAATCTTGCCCTGACATGGCTTATTATAAAGATGCTCTGTCACCTCCGCCATGGTTACGATCGCATTGGTTTCAAATCCATAAAGATCCTTTACTTCCTCTAAGGCACATTTCTGTCCGCCTTTTCCAACCTCCATACGATCAAGAGATACCATAAGACCGACGATGGTCACGTCTGCAGCTCCCTTTACTTTTGGAACCGTTTCTTCCATAGACTTACCGGAAGTGGTTACATCTTCAATCATGACAACTCTGTCACCATCTTTCAGCTTATCTCCCAGAAAACCGCCTTTATCAGCGCCATGATCTTTGGCTTCTTTACGATCAGAACAATATCGAATTTCTTTCCCATAAAGATTACTAAAAGCAATTGCGGTGACTACAGCAAGAGGAATGCCCTTGTAAGCCGGTCCAAAAAGTACATCGAAGTCATCTCCATATTTATCATGAATTGCCTTAGCATAATACTCTCCCAGTCTTCGAAGCTGGCTTCCTGTAACATAGGCACCTGCATTCATAAAAAATGGGGACTTTCTTCCACTTTTTAAAGTAAATTCTCCAAATTTCAGAACATCACTCTCTACCATAAATTCAATAAATTCCTGTTTATATGCTTCCATTCTATGATCCTCCTGTCCATCCTTCTTTTCTTTCAGACTCTTTTTCTCTTTATATTTCATGCTAAATATAACATTAATAAAAGACAAAAATCAATGTTCGATTCTACATACAGCCAATAATTTCATTGATATCTTCGATGTGATAACGTTCCATATAAGACTTGATTCCATCTAATACTTCCATCGTTGCTCTAGGATTGTGGAAATTAGCCGTTCCGACAGAAACCATGGTTGCACCAGCCATCATAAGTTCAATGGCATCCTCTCCTGTCATAACACCACCCATACCAATGATCGGAAGATCACAGGCTTTATGCACCTGATAAACCATCCGAACTGCAACAGGATGTATCGCAGGACCGGACATGCCACCGGTCTGATTGGCTAAAACAAATCGACGACGATGAATATCTATTTTCATACCGGTGATTGTATTGATCAAGGATAAGGCATCACTTCCACCAGCCTGTGCTGCCTTCGCCATTTCTGTAATATCTGTGACATTCGGACTTAATTTCATAACGATCGGTTGCTTTGCTTTGGCCTTGATTGCCTTGGTAATCTCATATAAAGCATCCGGATTCTGACCAAAAGCAATACCACCGGCTTTCACATTCGGACAAGATACATTGATTTCCAGAAGATCCACCGGCTCATCGGATAATCTTTCCACGACTTCCACATAATCTTCGATGGTCTTTCCGCACACATTCACAATAATCTGCGCATTTTTTTCAAGGAGATGTGGAATATCTCTTTTACAGAACAATTCGATTCCTGGATTCTGAAGACCAACTGCATTCAGCATGCCGCCATAGGTTTCTGCCACACGTGGGGTCGGATTTCCTTCCCATGGAATATTAGCAACACCTTTCGTCGTAACGGCGCCAAGTGCAGAAAGATCCACAAACTCTTCAAATTCTGCACCGGATCCAAAAGTACCGGAGGCTGTTGTAATCGGATTCTTAAATGTTTTTCCTGCCAATGTTACACTTAAATTCATTAAAATACGACCTCCTTTGCATCAAAAACCGGTCCCTCTTTACAAATACGCTTATTATTCACATTGGTATGGTGATCTTTACTTTTTGATTTCGTAATACAGCCAAGACAGGCACCAATACCACAAGCCATACGTTCCTCAAGAGAAATCTGCGCTTCCATATTATGTTCCTGGGCATAGGCAGCCAAGGCCTTCAGCATAGGCATCGGTCCACAGGCATAAATGGTATCTCCGGAAACTTCATATTCACGGATGGCATCTACTACCGTACCATGGACACCGTAGGATCCATCATCTGTCGCAATTTTTACCTCTCCCAGTTTTTCAAATTCTTCTTTCAAGAACATATTGTCTTTATCACGATAACCCATAATCATGGTCTTTTCTCCATCCATCTGCTTGGCAAGCTCGAGCATCGGAGGTACGCCGATACCTCCTCCTATGAGAATGGCACGATTCTTCTTTGGGGTGAATCCATTTCCCAAAGGTCCCATGATCTCGAACTGATCTCCTGCCTTCCAGGTGGAAATCTCTTTGGTTCCGGCTCCTTGAATTCGATAAACAATGCGAAGCGTTCCAGCCTGTGAATCGATCCCACAGATACTGATCGGACGTGGTAAGAGTCTCTGTCCGCCTTTACAGTATATCGCCAAAAACTGTCCTGGTTTTGCTTCCTTGGCACCAGCCGGAAATGCGATCGTCATGTCATAAATATCTTTGGATATCTCTTTCTGACTCACAACAGTTGCTGTTTCTTTCAATATGCTCATCTGTTTTTCTCCTTTTTAATGCTTTAGAATATAGACCGGTAAGGGAGGTGTATTCGGTTTATTATAAAATGATTCTACGATTACCGTAAAGTCTTGTGAATCCAAATCCTGTAAGAAAGGGAGAAGTGCCTCTCTTTCCTCAAATCCAGAATCGCCTCCGCTATAAATCATCAGGGTCATCAAGCCACCTGCTTTTAATAAAGCAAGTCCTTTCTTCACTGCTTCTATGGTCGTCGGATAAGAAGTTGCCTTTTTATGATCGCCTCCCGGCAAATAACCAAGATTGAACATAATAAGATCAACAGAATCTGTCATATAATGATCCATATGTTCATGACCATCCAAGACAAATTCTACCTTGGATTCATATCCGGCTCTGCGGATTCTTTCCTTCGCCTGCTTTATGGCTTCTTCCTGAATATCCATGGCCAATATATGGCCATCATCCGGAGTGATCTCACACAAAAATAAAGTATCTCTTCCCTTTCCAGCTGTAGCATCGATACACACAAGCGGCTCCGGCATGAACTGCCGGATTCGTTCCTGACACCATGTAGTAATGGCGATTCTTCCCATATCTGTCTCCCATTTCTATCTTATTTCAGAAATATAAAGTAAATCACAAGGATCAAACCAAGGATAATACGATAAACACCAAAGGCTTTAAAATCATTTTTCTTAATATAACCCATCAGGAACTTAATCGCGATCACAGATACAAAGAATGCGATCAACATACCCAAAAGCAAGATAATCACTTCCTGGCTGGTATAATGGAAGCCAAACTTCACCATCTTCAGAAGACTTGCTCCAAACATGACAGGAATGGATAAAAAGAAGGAAAATTCTGCTGCTACATAGCGGGAACATCCTAAAATCATAGCGCCTATGATCGTTGCTCCGGAACGGGAGGTACCCGGAATCAATGCTAATACCTGAAACAATCCAATCAAAAAGGCTGTCTTATAAGAAAGTTCCCTTAGTTTTCTGGTGGTCGGATGCTTCCCTTTATTGAAATTCTCCACAAGAATAAATAAAATACCATAAATGATCAATGTTGCAGCAACCGTCTGTGGATTATAAAATATGGCATCAAGGGTGTCATCAAATGCAAGACCTAATACTGCCGCTGGAAGACATCCTACGATAACCTTAAACCATAATTCCATGGTTTCTCTTTTTTGTTTTTTGGACTTCGAAGGCGCAAAGGGATTCAATTTATGAAAATAAAGCAAACATACCGCCAGAATCGCTCCAAGCTGAATGACAACAAGAAACATTTCTTTAAACTCCGCACTGACATTCAGCTGAATAAATTCATCCACAAGAATCATATGACCGGTAGAACTAATCGGCAGCCATTCTGTGATTCCCTCCACAATTCCAAGAATGATAACTTTAAAAATCTCTAATAACATAAGTTTCTCCTAACATTTACTGCTGCAATTTCATTTTAACGTGTTTTATTCTATCACACAAGATAAGGAATGTATATTTTATTTTATTTCTTTTGCCAATTCATAGCCATGATTTTTTGGCCATTTATCCTCTTTTTTTGCAATCCTCATCGATTTTGCTTCGATTCATCTTACAGAGGACATCATGCGTTAAAACATATTCCAGGGAAAATCTTCTTTTTTTCTTCTCCTCAAATAGAACCGTAATCTTTCCATCCTCCACCTTTTCTACTCTTCCCTGTCCAAAATGACTGTGCTTGACAAGATCACCTTCCTCGTAAGCATGGGGATCATATCGCAATTCTCCAATATACCGGGAAGGTTTCACCTCTTTTTGATATAATTCTTTTACCGTATACAAAAAGAGATAGGTTTTTGCACGGGTCATAGCCACGTAAAAGAGTCTTCTTTCTTCTTCCAAATCTGCATCTTTTACTGCCTTCTTATGGGGGCAAACCCCTTCATTGGCATCCATAACAAATACCACCTCGTATTCTAAGCCCTTAGAGCTGTGCATAGTTGTGAGAGTGATTCCCTTTTGTTCCCGGCGACTTCCTGCTTCAATTTGTCTTTTCAATTCTTCGGTATAGTCATCAATATAGGACAGCCATTGTTCGAGGGTCTCATATTCCTTCGCACTTTCCTGGATCTGATTTACGATTTCCAGAAGATCCTCATAGTTCATCTTACGAAACTGGGCATATTCCTCAAGATAGGCTTCATAACCGACTTCCTTACGTAGATAGCTGATCGCATCATAAGGCTTTCTGCTTCGCATCAAACTAAGATCCATCTCCATTTTATCAATCTTGTCAAAGAGCCAACGCTTCCCCGAACACTGTTTCTTTAAATTTTGAAAATGAACAGGACTCTCCGTAATCATACTACGTGAAATATATCGTTTCGGCCGATTCATCACCGACAAGAAAGTAGCACGGTCCATAGGGCCAGATGCCAGTTGCAGGTAGTTGATGATATTTTTGGCGATCCAATGTTCAAATATGTTTGGGAGCATGTCCCTCATCTGAAATGGAATATTATATTCCATCAAACGTCCCAAAAGCAATCTTGGCTGCGTATTTGTTCGGAAAATGACAGCCATTTCTTCCAAAGGAATTCCTTTTTTCAGATAAAAGGCAATCCCGCCAATGATATCTGTACATTCTGCGGATACATTTTCCATTTTTCGAAATACGACAGGGACTTTGCTGCCCCTGGCTGCCTGCATATTTTTGGCAAAGCGCTTTTTATTATGTACGATCAGTCTTTCCGCACTTGAGACAATTTCCTCGCTACTACGATAATTTATGTTAAGAATGACTTTTTTGGTATTCTTATAGTCTTTTTCAAATCCTAGCATAATCTCTGGTTTTGCACCACGAAAACGATAGATGGATTGGTCATCATCCCCTACCACAAAAAGATTGGCCCGCTCCCCGGCCAGCATCTTTATGATCTCGTATTGTACTCTGTTAATATCTTGAAATTCATCGATCAAAATATATGGAAATCTTTTTTGCCACATGGCAAGAATATCTTTTCTTTCTTTTAATAATTCATGACAAAATACCAGCATATCATCGAAATCAAGATACCCTTCTTTTCTTAATTTTTTTTCATAACCCTCATAAATCTGCTGAAATAATTCGTCTGCCAGATTACTGCTATGATAGAGGGAAAGCGGCATGATTTCTCCCTTTACATAAGAAATTTCATTCAATATACCGGTGTAAAATTCATTTTCATCTTCAATCTCCAGTTCCATATCATCGACGATTTCTTTTAAATACCTTCGACGATCGGACTCCCTGACGATATGGTCTCCATTATAATGATAGGCATGTCGTAAAATCATAAAGAAGATTGCGTGAAAAGTACCAAAAGTGACAGGAGCACCTTCCATACCGATAAATGATTGAAATCTTTTTTTCATTTCCTGGGCAGCTGCTCTGGTAAATGTAATGACTAATATATTCGACGGATGAACCTTTTTTTCTTCGATCAACCATTTCACGCGATGGGTGATGACCAGGGTTTTCCCGGAACCAGGCCCCGCCAATACCATGGCAGGGCCTTGGTCATGGCAGATCGCCATTTTTTGCTCTTCATTAAATGTTTCACTCATATCTTCTCCCCATTGTATCAAAAAAACAGGCCACAGCTTGTTTTATAGGCTATGGCGAAAAAGAGGGTGTCGAAAATCAACACCCTCCTTATTTGTAAATGAACTTAACTTATGTAAAAATTATCTTGCAACGGATTCAAGATAAGTACGAATCTCTTCTTCGGTTACCATAGCCATGGCCTTTGCAGCAACTTCATCTGCTTCTGCCTTGGACCAAGAGGAGATACCTTTTCTGGTCTTAAGAATGGAAGTAGCGCTTACACTGAATTCCTTCAAGCCAAAGGATACCAGCAATGGAGTGAGCAGAGGATCTGCTGCAGCCTCGCCACACATACCAACTAAGATTCCTTCTGCATTCGCAGCTGTAATAACGCGCTGAATAGAACGAAGCACTGCCGGGTTATAGGTAGAATAAAGATATGCAACATCAGGATTACCACGATCAGCTGCCATCGTATAACCGGTAAGGTCATTTGTACCAATACTAAAGAAATCAACTTCTTTTGCAAATACATCAGCCATGATACTTGCAGCCGGTGTTTCTACCATGATACCAACCTTGATATCTTTATTATAAGCAATACCCTTCTCATCAAGCTCTGCCATGATTTCTGTAAGCATTGCTTTTACCTGACGGAATTCATCAAGGCAGCAAATCATTGGAACCATGATCTTGATATCGCCATAAGCGGATGCACGAAGAAGTGCGCGAAGCTGTGGACGATATAAATCTTCTCTCTGTAAGCAAAGACGAATCGCACGGAAACCAAGGAATGGATTCTCTTCCTTGCCGAGTCCAAGATATGGAATCTCTTTATCGCCACCGATATCCAAAGTACGAATAATTACAGGCTTACCTGCAAGTGTTTCTGCCACCTGCTTGTATGCTTCAAACTGCTCGTCTTCGGTTGGAACCTGTGGACGGTCCATAAATAAAAACTCTGTACGGAATAAGCCGATACCTTCGCCATCACATTCTACAACCTTCGCTGCATCCTGTGGCTTACCAATATTCGCGCATAACTCTAATCGAACGCCATCTGCTGTCTCTGTTGGTTTTCCAACAAATAACTTAAGAGCAGCTTTTGCTTCAAGGAATGCTTTCCGTTTTTCTGTATATTCATTAACGATAGCTTCATCAGGGTTCTCATATACGAGACCTGTATCACCATCTAATATTACACTCTGTCCATTTTCAAGTTTGGAAACGATGCCTTCGATACTAAGAACAGCCGGAATCTCCAATGCTCTTGCAAGAATCGCAGAATGAGAAGTCTTGCCACCGATTTCTGTAAGAATACCCACTACATTCGCAGGATTGATACCTGCTGTCATAGATGGAGTAAGATCTTCTGCAACAAGAATCGTTCCCTCCGGAACACTTGCAAGATCTACGTCTTCTACTCCAAGGAGAATCTTGATCAATCTTGTCTTAATATCACAAACATCTGTTGCTCTCTGCTGGAACATCTCATCGTCAAGAGAAGCAAACATTGCAGCATAGAAATCACAAGTTGCTTCTACTGCTGCCTCTGCACAGCTATTTTCGTCCTGAATCTTGGATTCGATCTGTCCTGTGAGTTCCGGATCCATAAGAAGTAGAATATGCCCCTCTAAAATCTCTGCTTCTTTTTCACCGACACGTGTCTTCATATCTTCTGCCATGAGAGTTGTTTTCTCAACACATTCATTGAGAGCAGCCTGGAAACGTTCGATTTCTGCTGCTGTATCACTAACCGGCTTATTATCATATGCCAAAGATGGTTCTTTCACGATAATAACAGAACCAATACCAATACCTGCAGATGCACCAATACCTGTATACATAAATTTCACCCCTAAATTATACTATAAATGCTTTCTTATAATCCTCTTTTCACACTAACAATATCAAGGGAGGGATCCTACGAATCCTCCACCAGATAACAAATGAAAAAATAAGCCAAAACCATAGAAATGGTTTTGGCTTATTAAAATTCAAAAATTATTCGCCTAAACCAGATTCGATCATTTCGATTGCTGTCTTTAATGCTTCTGCTTCATCAGCACCTTCGCAAACGATTTCGATTTCAGAACCACATTTGATTCCTGCACCGATAATGTTAAGTAAGCTCTTTCCGTTTGTGGACTTGCCATTGAAATTAATCTTAACATCAGAAGCAAATTTAGCCATTCCTTTTGCGAAAACACCAGCTGGTCTCATGTGAAGTCCCTGTGCATTGTTAATAACGATTTTCTGTGATACCATGTTGTTTCTCCTTTTCTTTAAAAAACTATTCTTTTATAGAAAGGAAACCTGAAAAATCCCCTAGGCTCCTTTGATATCCATTCTAACATCCTTTGTAATAACTGTCAATAACATACAATAAATGGCAAAATATTTTAGTGATTTTTATTAGAAACAACAAATTATTACCCAATTCTTGTTGTTAAAAATTCAAGTTCTTTTTGTCCTTTTTCATCATCGGGATACAAATTCACATACTCCGAAGCCTTTTCATAAGCGGATTGATAGTCCTGGCATTTCTCATAGATGACAACTTCTTTAAATAAAAAAGAGGCTGACTGGTCGTTCTGCGCATCTACACCCTTTTGTGCATAAAGTAATGCCTGCTCATATTGATCCGTTTTCATATAACTATCGCATATTTTATCGAGAAATGTACTTTCTTTGGTTTTCTCCCAACCTTTTTGAAGAACAGAAACGGCTTCTTCATTTTTGTCCATCGCTTCATAAGCCTCTGCTTTTAAAAGATAAAATCTGCTTTCTTTTCCATCAGAGGATATCAGATCGTCATATATATCCACTGCCTTTTCATAATTTCCCAACTGATAGTAGCTCTCTGCCAGGTAACAGGAGATATCTACATCCATCTCATTTCCAAAGATACTGACCTGATCCATCGCTTCCTCAAGATAAGCAATCGATTTCTGGTAATCTTCTTCTTTAAAATATAACAGTGCATTCGCACGACATTCACTTTTTTTCTGATAACCCTTCCATTGAATTCCCGCCAATATAATAACGGCGATCAAAAAACAGAAAGCAATTCTTCGGATAATCTTAAACATATCATTCCTCCAGATTCGGATGTAAACTAAGGCAAAAAAGAGGATGCATACAATATACATCCTCTTTTGTAACTTGCGAAATGATTATTTTCTTAAGCCTAACTGTTCGATCAATGTTCTGTAACGATTGATATCTTTTGCTTTAAGATATGCAAGAAGGTTTCTTCTCTGACCAACCATCTTTAACAGACCTCTTCTGGAATGATGATCCTTAGGATTCGCCTTAAAGTGGTTCTGAAGATCATTGATTCTTGCAGTAAGGATAGCAACCTGTACTTCCGGTGAACCTGTGTCGCCTTCTGTTCTGCCATACTTTTCGATCAGTTCCTGTTTCATTTCTTTTGTAATCATGATTACATCCTCCTATATTATAAAACTCCTTTACGAAGATAAGGTCGGAGACTCCATACCCTGGTAAAGGTTTCGTGCCTTTTTGGCACCTGTTCGAGTGTAACACATCCAAAGTCTTTTGTAAAGTAAAATATTACGATCCGCTTCTAGCTCAACTTTCGCAGTAATTCCTGAAAATATTCCGGTAAAGGAGCTTCAAATTCCATATATTTTCCTGTCCTTGGATGGACAAATCCAAGAACTCTGGCATGAAGACACTGTCCCCCTGTTACTTTCATCTGCATATTTTTATCATTAGGACCATAAATACAATCCCCCAACAAAGGATGATGGATGCTTGCCATATGAACACGAATCTGATGCGTTCTTCCTGTCTCAAGCTGACACTGAATATGATTAAACTGATGATTCAAATGACTCAAAACTTTATAATGTGTCACAGCAGGCTTGCCATGTTTGGGCTCAATGGCCATCTTTTTACGATCTTTTGGACTTCTGCCAATGGGTCCTTCGATCCTTCCCTCTTCCTCCTGGAAATTATGATATACGATCGCTTCATATTTACGTGTGATTGAATGTACTTTCAATTGTTCTGCCAAAGAGCGATGTGCCATATCATTTTTACATACCACCAAAACTCCTGTGGTGTCTTTATCAATTCTATGCACGATGCCTGGTCTCAAGACTCCATTAATGCCGGAGAGCTGGCCCTTACAATGATAGAGCAAAGCATTCACTAAGGTTCCGCT
>R25__coassemble_455_pt1 | contig 24337 bp, 20 predicted proteins | sample R25__metabat2_low_PE_006 | metagenome-assembled genome bin R25 | reverse complement strand
GAAAAAAAGAAAAGAATATTTAAGATTTTCAAAAGAATTTTTCATTCAGAAAAGAAATACCTTCATTTATAATGCAATTAACAAGTAAATTTTGTATTTTTCATGGGAGGTAAAAAAATGAAAAAGATATTATTAGCTCTTTTAATGGCTACAACTATGGCTGCAACATTACTTGCAGGCTGTGGCAGCAGCTCTTCCAGCTCTTCCTCTGATGCAGAAAGCACAGAAGCAGCAGCTTCCGAAAGCACTGGCGCTTATGCAGATAAGAAGGTTGGCGTTTGTATCTATCAGTTCTCTGACAACTTTATGACATTATTCCGTACAGAGTTAACTAGTTACTTAGTAAGCCTTGGATTCTCCGAAGAGAATATCACAATCCAGGACGGTGCAAACGATCAGGCTACACAGACAAACCAGATCCAGAACTTCATCACAGATGGCGTTGACGTTCTCATCATCAACCCTGTTAACTCTTCTTCCGCAGCTACCATCACAGATATGGTTGTAGCAGCTGACATTCCTTTAGTATACATCAACCGTGAGCCAGACGCTGACGAAGAAGCTCGTTGGGAAGAAAATGGCTGGAACGTAACATACGTTGGTTGTGATGCTCGTCAGTCCGGTACATTCCAGGGCGAAATGATCTCCGATCTTGGTATCGATGCAATCGACTTTAACAAGAATGGTAAAGTAGACTACATCATGATCGAAGGTGACCCGGAAAATGTTGATGCTCAGTATCGTACAGAGTACTCTGTAAAGGCTGTTCAGGATGCAGGTCTTGAAGTAAACTGCTTAGATGACCAGGTTGGTAACTGGGATCAGGCTCAGGCTCAGCAGCTTGTTGCTAACTCCCTTGCAGCATATGGTAATGATGTAGAAGTTGTTTTCTGTAACAACGATGCTATGGCACTTGGTGCATTACAGGCTATCCAGGCAGCTGGACGTACTGTTGGAACTGATATCTACTTAGTAGGTGTTGATGCTCTTTCCGAAGCTCTTGAAGATGTTATCGCTGGCACAATGACAGGTACTGTATTTAACGATCATATCGCTCAGTCCCACGGTGCAGCAGATGCAGCTGTTAAGTTCATCGATGGCGAAGCAAACGATTACTACATTGGTTGTGACTACGTAAAAGTTACAGCAGATAATGCTCAGGAAGTATTAGATTCTATTCAGTAGTTCTAACATTTCAGTATAGAATCTTTGGACATTTCGTCCATTCTATATGGTGCGAGGTGCAAGAGCCTCGCACCTTTTTTGAGGAAAAATTAGGAGGAGAAGTATGGCTGAGTATAAGCTTGAACTGAAAGGGGTCAAAAAATATTTCCCAGGTGTAAAAGCCTTAGATGGAGTCAACCTGTCCGTTCGTCCTGGTACTGTACATGCTCTCATGGGAGAAAACGGTGCCGGTAAGTCCACCCTTATGAAGTGCCTCTTCGGTATCTATAAGATGGATGAAGGTGAAGTATATATCGATGGCCAGAAGGTAAATATTAATAACCCGGATGAAGCGATGAAGATGGGTATTGCCATGGTGCATCAGGAACTTCAGCCGGTTCCGGCACGTACCGTTGCTGAGAATATGTTCCTTGGCAGATTCCCTATGAAGGGTGTCGGTCCTGTGAAGGTGATCGATCACAAGAAAATGTATGAAGATACCAGAAAGTGGCTGGACGAGGTAAAGATGGACTTCGATGAGAAAGCACTTCTTGGTACACTGTCTATGGGACAGATGCAGTCCGTTGAGATTGCCAAAGCGGTTTCACAGGAGGCAAAGGTGGTAATCCTTGACGAACCAACCTCCTCTCTTTCAGATAATGAAGTAGAAACCCTTTTCCGTATCATGAATGATCTTCGTGATAAGGGCGTTGCTATGATCTACATTTCCCATAAGATGGATGAGATCAAGCGTATCTCCGATGATATCACCATCATGCGAGACGGTACCTATGTAGGAACATGGGAGACCAAAGATCTGACGACAGATGATATCATTACTAAGATGGTAGGTCGTGAACTTACCAATGTATATCCGGAAAAGAACCATGAGATCGGTGACGTGATCATGGAAGTAGAAGGCTTAACTTCTATCAATGATAAATCTTTTAAAGATGTTCACTTTAACATCCGTAAGGGTGAAATCCTTGGATTTGGTGGTCTGGTTGGTGCACAGCGTTCTGAGACCATGGAAGCTATTTTTGGAATGCGTCATACCACATCCGGAACCATTAAGATCAATGGAAAAGAAGTGAAGATCAAAAAACCAATCGATGCCATGAATGCCGGTATCGGTTTGATCACAGAAGACAGACGTGGTAATGGTATCTTTGGATGCCTTTCCATTAAAGATAATGTTGGTGTATCTATCTACAATAAGAATCTGAAGGCAGGATTCGTTCTTGACCATAAGACGATTAATGGTATCGTAGATTCCAACATCGATAAACTTCGTATTAAGACTCCTAGTATGAAGGAGCATATTGCCAATCTTTCCGGTGGTAACCAGCAGAAGGTTATCGTCGCAAGATGGTTGTCCAATGACCCTGATATCCTGATCATGGATGAACCGACCCGTGGTATCGACGTTGGTGCGAAACATGAGATTTATGAGATTATGGAGAAACTTGCTGAGCAGGGTAAGGCCATTATCATGGTTTCCTCCGAGATGGCGGAATTGATCGGTATGTCAGATCGTATCTGTGTTATGTGTAATGGTTATGTCAGAGGTGAAATCTCAGACCGTGCAGAGATGACACAGGAGAATATCATGAAATATGCAACACAGTTTTAATCTATGACATAAAGTGATCGTGATCTTTATCCTAAGGCTTCGGCTGATCATGATCCTGTTATCGTCCTATATTGAAAATGAATCCATCTTGAGAGGAGTTTAATTATGGAAAAAACAAATTCAAAGAAAGTCACTAACTTTCTGATCAATAATGGTGTAATTATCATCATGTTTATCCTGGTAATCTACACTGGTATCACAAAGAGTAATTTCTTAACACTGAACAACTTCAGTAATATTTTTACAAACATGTCCTACCGTCTGGTTATCGCCCTTGGTATCTCCGGTTGTGTTATTACCGCAGGCTGTGACCTTTCCGCAGGTCGTATGATCGGTCTTGGCGCATGTATTTCCGGTATCTTACTGCAGAAGCTTGACTATGCCGGTAAGTTCTATCCAGGTATGAAACCTCTTAACATTTTTGTGGTTATGATCATCGCTATGCTCGTTTGTGCATGCTTTGGTGCTATCACAGGTTTCTTTATCGCTTATTTGAGCGTTCCGCCATTCATCGCTACCCTGGCGACCATGGAAATTGTTTATGGTGGTACTCTTCTTTATACCAATGCTAACCCATTGGGTGGTTATGTCACAAGCTATACTGATTTGGCAACCAAGAAATTTATCGGTATCAACTACCTGATCTGGATCGCATTGATCGCTGCTGCTATCGTTTGGTTTATCTATAACATGACTCGTCATGGAAAATATATGTACGCAATCGGTGGTAACCCACAGGCTGCAGAGGTAGCAGGTGTTCCTGTTCGTACTACTTTGATCTTAATCTACATGAAAGCGGCTGCTATGTATGGTCTTGCTGGTTTCATGATGGGTGCAAAAGCCGGTGGTGCTTCCGTTAATACCGGTCTTGGTTACGAGATGGAAGCAATCGCAGCTTGTACCATCGGTGGTGTATCCGTAACCGGTGGTCGTGGTAAGGTTTCCTCCGCATTTATCGGTGTTGCCGTATTCGAGCTCTTAAAAGCTGCCCTTCAGTTCCTTGGAGTAAATGCGAATGCACAGTACATCGCAATCGGTGTGATCATCTTCATCGCTATCTCCCTCGATATCAGAAAGTACGTTACAAAGAAATAATCTTGGTTTATAATAGAATTATATTCCAATTCATACAAGAAAAGGCGATTGGGATCTCTCCCGATCGCCTTTTTCAATCCAGGCAAAGGCCTTGCCGATTTTATTAGAGGAGGAGAAAGATGGATATAAATACGATATTAGAAATCAGCTGGGTACCAATCATTGTATTCGGAATCTCATTGGGTTATGGCATCGTACTGCTTTCAACCAAGAATCCTAAGATTCTGATCGGAAAGAAGAATGGCGGAAAGATCATCCGTGACAGAGAAAAATATGCTGTGGAGGGTGGAAAATTATTATTATTTCTGGCGGTAGGCTCTCTTTTGATGAGTGTGCTTTTATTTTTTAATGTGGCGTTTGCTACCCTTGAAATCATTATATGGCTTGTTTTATTTGCAGTGATGTGGAAGAAGATCAGTGATCTCTATGGACCGGTGAATTGAGACTTTATATACAGTAGCTTTCCTTGCGATATCATTCCTACATTAGGCGCTCTATGCAAGAAAACAACTAACATGGGGAGCGACCTAAGTTACATGGAAGTTTTATATCCCAGGAGATTGCTTTGAAATGGGAGAAAATAAAGATGAATCAATACTCCATATTATTCGTGGATGACGAAGAATTCGTATTTGAAGTCATGATGAAAAAATTGAATTGGGATGAAATCGGATTTGCCATCGCCGGCTATGCAAGAAATGGAGTGGAGGCTCTGGAGATGGTGGAAGAAATCCGTCCGGATGTGGTGATGACCGACATTAAGATGCCTTATATGGACGGACTGACGTTATGCGCCAGATTAAGAGAGCAGTATCCAAACACCAAAACCATCATTTTTTCCGGTTTTGATGAGTTCGAATATGCCAAAGAAGCCATTCGTTTGGAAACCAGTGAATATATTTTAAAACCGATCGATGCCAAAGAATTACGAGAAGTTCTGGAGAGAGTGAAAAAGGCCTTGGATCGGGAGAGAAATGAGCGGCGTAATGTGGACGTTTTAAGACAATATTATGAGAAGAGTCTTCCTTCAATCTATGATAATTTCTGTCTGATGCTTCTCGAAGGGCGTATGAAGGAAGAACAGATTCGGTCGAATCTGATCGATTATCAATTGCCATTTATACCACCACTTTATACCGTTGGAGTGATACATATCAGTCATTGTGCTGCCAGCTGTCAGGAATTAGGGATGGAACAGTATATGCTTCACCTCTCCGTGCAGAAGATGACAGAAGAATATCTGTCCGGAGAATGGCAGATCAAAACCATACTATACCTGGATGAAATCGTTGTTTTGGCACATATTTCCAGAGAAAGCGCGATTAATCATTTTACCGATAGCATGGATCAGCTCTGTAAGGAGATGAAAAAGCTATTAAAGGTTGTCGTGACAGCAGGAATCGGTCATGTCGTTGAAAAGATGGTGGATATCCGTAACTCTTATCTGGAGGCCAAGAATGCGGTGTCTCATCGTACCCTTTATGGATATGAGAAAGCAATCAATATCCAGGAAGTAGACTTAAAAAAGAAAAATACCAGTCATCGGTGGAAAGGAAAATCCTCCGCTGACATTATCAAATATATGAAACTTGGAGATCGTGACAAGCTTAGAGAAAAGGTGGAGCAATATTTTCAGACAATCAGCAGCGATGAAATGTCTGTACAGAATTACAAGCTTCACATCATGAAGCTTGCCGTTAAAATGATTGAATTCATCGAACAGTATGAACTTGATCTGGCGGAAATCTTTGGAGATATGGATTCTTTTCCGGAAAATATCCTGAAAAACCAATCGAAGGACGACGCACAGATGATGTTCATGGAGAAATGTATGATGATTCTGGACCGTGTCGCAGAAAAAAGACAGGATACCCGTCTGTCCTTTGTAAGCAGTGCGGAAGAATATATCAAGGAACATTATCAGGAACAGGAGCTGGGCGTGGAAGTAATCTGTAAAGTATTAAATGTTTCTTCCTCTTATTTTTCCACGGCCTTTAAAAAGGCCACCGGAAAGACTTTTATTCAATACTTGACGGATTACCGTATGGATCAGGCCCTTCGCCTGCTGCAGACCTCCGATTGTAAGTCCTATGAGATTGCGGAAAAAGTCGGCTATTCCGATCCCAACTATTTTAGTTATGCCTTTAAAAAGAAGATGGGAGTCTCCCCATTGAAGTATCGCAGGCAGAAGAAATGAGTTCCATGGAAAGAAAGAGGAATGTTAAATAAACACACACATGCGATTTCGCACCACAGGGTATGAAAGAATGAAAGTCAAATATTCTATGCCGGATAAAAAAGAAAAAAAGAATCAATCTTCCAAAAAATCAGCATTGATTTCTCATATTGCGCCATCGAATCTGACCATTCAGCAGATGATCCTATGGTCCTTTACTCTCTTGATTGTCATCGCCATGATTTTTCTGGGTTTGATCCTCTATGTCCTCTTTGATAATCGAATGGTTGAGAGTGCCAAGAGTAACTCTGAGCAGCTGGTACAACAGGCCCAGGATAATCTGGAGGACTACCTGGATAACATGCTGGGTATCAGAGACACTATGACCAGCTTGATCGGTCAATCCCCCAATTTGACCAAAAAGCAATTGGAGGATTCTATGAATCTGCTTTATCAATCCAACGCAGAAAATGTCGTCTCTATCGCATGTTATACCTCGCAAGGGGATCTTTTGGCTTCGGTACCATATAGTATGGCGAAGAAAAATGCTGATGTAGTCGGTGCAGACTGGTTCCAAAGAGCCAGGATCGGTTTGGAACACTCCTATATCTCTACGCCGCATGTGCAGAATCTTTTCGAAATCAATGGTTATCATTATTTTTGGGTGGTATCCCTGAGTAATGTCATCGAATTACAGCAGGATGGCAAGACCACACGTGGTGTTCTGGTTGTTGATATGAATTATAGTAGTATCGGTAAGGTCTTTCGTGAACTGAATTCCGAAAGTCAATCGACCTATACTTATCTTATGGAAAGCTCCGGATCCATTATCTACCACCCGAAAGCCAATCTGATTACTTCCGGTCTTTTTGAAGAAAATGAAAAGAATGTCGTGGGTCGTCCGGACGGCAGCTGGCAGGAGAATTTTAAGGGAGAGCGTCGCATCATCACGGTAAAAACCATGGATTATACCAATTGGCGTATCGTTCGTGTCATGCCGGGACAGTACATTTCTTTACGATTGCAGGATACCCGGTATATCATTGTCATCATTTTCCTGCTGGTCATTATGATCCTGACCTTTGGTACCATGCTGGTATCCGCACAGATTACCCGTCCTTTAAATGAATTAACCACCTCCATGGAGATTCTGGATGAGGATGGACTGCCGGAATGTATCAAGGTGGGTGGCTCCTACGAAGTAGAGTATCTGGGGAATACCTTACGTGATTTTGTGGAACGCCTTCGTCGGCTCATGGACGATATCGTCAAAGAACAGGAAGAAAAGAGAAAGTCAGAACTGGATGCGCTGCAGGCACAGATCAATCCACATTTTCTATATAATACCTTGGATTCTATCATATGGATGATCGAAGGAGAGCGATATCAGGAAGCAATCTTTATGATTCGGGAACTGGCCAGTCTTTTCCGGATCAGCCTGAGTAAGGGAAAGACCATGATCACCATAGAAGACGAGCTAAAGCATGCCAAAAATTACATGAATATCCAGTCCGTTCGTTACCGGAACCGATTTGAAATCGACTATGAGATCGATCCGGATATCCTACAATGTGTCATCGTGAAGCTGGTATTACAGCCAATCCTGGAGAATGCCCTATATTACGCGGTGGAAGCCCTGGATGGAGATGGTGAAATCTATGTAAAAGGCTATCGGGATGGAGAGGATATCTATATTAGTGTTACGGATAACGGCATGGGTATGGAGAAAGAAGTGGTGGACCATTTGCTCGAAGAGAATAATCACGTGCCCAAGCATGGATCCGGTGTCGGTCTGGTCAATATTCATAAACGTCTGCAGATCCGTTTCGGTCCGCAGTATGGTCTGCAGATTGAGAGTGAGCCGGACGAAGGTACGACGGTAACCCTTCATCTACCATATCAGTTATATGAACAGGAGAGAGCGCAAACCGCCAGACCAAAGGAGGAGAAAGATGAGTAGAAAAATTATATGGTTTATCTTTGTCTTTTTCATCACGGTCCTTCTTGCCCTGGCCAGCTATCAGATGCTATTCCGGACGGAAGAAGCATATAAGATCAGTGTGATTCTCACAGGAACCAGTCACGACCGTTGGTTTGCGGTCAAGGAAGGTATGGAACAGGCAGCCACAGATTATAATGTGACCTTGAATCTGCTGGATGTGGTACAATATCCGACCACCAACGATGAATGGGATCTGGTGAAAGCGGTGTTAGAAGGAGAGGATGAAAAGATCTCCGATCTCAGTGGAAGCGCTATCTCAGAAGCTACGGATTCCAATCAGTTATTGGATGGAAGTTCTTCCGAGACTGTATCCAAAAAGGCGGATGCTGTCATCGTGGAACCCATCGGTAAGAATCTTTTGTCAGCGGAAGAAGCGGATGCAGCATCTATGCCCATCATTTTAATGGATTCCGATGTGGACCCGGAGGGGGTCTATGATTGTGTGCATGCAGATGATGAAGAGATTGGAAGGATGCTGGCGGATAAGCTTTATGAAGAGTATGGGGATGCTTTGCCTTACCAAAAAATCGGTATCGTTGCCGGTGAAGCCAATCGTATGTCCATGATTCAGCGTCTGCAGGGCTTCTATGAACAATTACACAAGGATGGAGGAAGCAGCAGCTGGACCTTAGGTCTATCTCGTAATCTGGAAAGTGGCTTGAAGCGACAGTTATCACAGTATATCCCGGATGTGATCGTGTCACTGGGCAGCCTGGAGACCGAGGTGGTCGTGGACTATATTGTATCACAGGATCTATCGGATCGTGTATCCATTTACGGGGAAGGATATTCTGAGAAGACCGTTTACTATCTGGAGAAGGGTGTGATCGATTGTCTGGTCACACCGAATGAATTTACCATGGGTTATCTGGCGGTGGAGCATGCGGTCCGGAAGGCAGAGAATTCCTTGGTGAAGATCGAAAGTAGTCCCATAGATCTTTATAGTGTCAGAAGCGAGGAACTATATAAAGAAGAAAATCAGCAGATATTTTTTCCACATATCCGCTAAATGTGCTATACTAACGAAGGTAAAAAATTGTAATTATATGATTTGCGTAAGTCCACGATTTAAAACTCTTACCTAGGAAGCGAAAGCTTTTTGTTTTTCAGAATCCGGATTCACGCGTATGATAAAAATGGAGGTAATGATTATGACAGTAACAAATGATATCAGATATATTGGTGTCAATGACCATGAAGTAGACCTTTTTGAGGGTCAGTATATCGTACCAAATGGTATGGCATATAATTCTTATGTCATCATGGACGAAAAGATTGCAGTTATGGATACGGTAGATGCTCATTTCGGCCAGGAATGGATGGAGAATCTGAAGGCTGTTCTTGGAGATCAGACACCGGACTATCTGATCGTTCAGCATATGGAGCCGGACCATTCTGCAAATATCACTTTATTTATGGAGACCTTCCCGCAGGCAGTGGTTGTTTCTTCCGACAAGGCCTTTGTTATGATGAAGAACTTCTTCGGGAATAATTATCCGGATCGCCGTCTCAGTGTCAAGGAAGGCAGTGTATTGAATCTTGGTAAGCATGAGCTTCATTTTGTGGCAGCACCGATGGTACATTGGCCGGAAGTTATCGTAACATATGATGCTTACGATAAGGTACTTTTTGCAGCGGACGGTTTTGGTAAGTTCGGTGCCAACGATGTGGAAGATCCGGAAGGATGGGCATGTGAAGCAAGACGTTACTATATCGGCATTGTTGGTAAGTATGGGGTTCAGGTACAGAATCTTCTGAAGAAGGCAGCGAAGTTAGATATCCAGATCATCTGCCCGTTACATGGTCCTGTCCTTACAGAGAATCTGGGCTATTATATCAATCTTTATGATATCTGGTCCAGCTATGGTGTGGAGGAAGATGGCGTTCTTATCTGCTATACATCCGTATATGGTAATACGAAAAAGGCTGTGGAGATTCTGGCAGAGAAGTTAAAAGAGAAAGGATGTCCTAAGGTTGTCGTAAATGATCTGGCACGTACCGATATGGCGGAGGATGTGGAAGATGCTTTCCGTTACGGTAAGATCGTCCTGGCTACTACCACCTATAATGGCGATATCTTCCCATTTATGAAGCAGTTCATCGATCATCTGACCGAACGTGGCTATAAGAATCGTAAGATTGGTTTTATCGAGAATGGTACTTGGGCACCAACCGCAGCCAAAACCATGAAGAAGATGCTGGAGGGCATGAAGAATATCACTTATACAGATACCACAGTAACGATCATGTCCGGCGTCAGTGAGGAGAATATTGCGCAGCTTGACCAGCTGGCAGAAGAAATTATGTAATCCCGTGAATCACAATACCAGGGATAAAGGATTCCTCTTTCCGATATGCCGGTAATCCGGTCAAATATTGCCTGGAAGATAACAAAGGAAAAATATCCGCATCTTATGCATATTTTGCAGACGAAATATGTGCGTAAGGTGCGGATTTCTTCATTTTATAGAGAATTAGGAGATCGAAGAGATTTTGTCCCATGTATTTTTGCTTATCCTATGTTTTTTCGGGTTACTTCGAAGACATCTTTCTCTAATTGCTTCACCTGTAGCACAAAGTCAAAGCGATCGTAATCGATACACATCCAGAAATCCTCTTTTCTCTATTTATTCGTCCATGGATACAATTCCCGTACGCCTATCATTTCCTATGGAGTAAGGAAGCTCGGCTGGCTTGTATTCTTTTTTTATTATACGAAGGATTCCATATAGAAACAAGTTTGAAAATGGAGTCAGATTTGTGGTTTTTCTACCTTTTTCCATGATCAATGGATTTATAATATTCTGTTTTATGATATACTTATTTAGAATCAATCAAGGACGCGGAAGTAAGATGGATGGAAAAGAAGGTGCTAACTGATGAAAAGCAAAGGTTTATTTGATAGTTTTAAACATGCATTTGAGGGAATATCTGCTGCATGTGGAAGAAAAGCAGAGCGGAATATGAGAATTCATATGGCTTGTGCTTTTTTGGTCCTCATTTTTGGTATTCTCTTGAAGATTAAGCCATATGAATGGCTGATCTGCATCTTATGGATGACATTGGTGATCACCGGTGAATTGATCAATACCGCCATCGAGATTGCCATTGACCTGGCGATGCCGGATTATCATCCTCTCGCCAAAAAGGCTAAGGATGTGGCAGCAGGAGCTGTTTTGGTCTTAGCCATTGGTGCAGCCATCTCCGGAGCAATCATCTTTATTCCGAAAATGGTGGCAATTGTGACCGGATGCAGGGGCTTATAGTTGCCTATACCCTGTGTTATCCTGGTAGTCCCATGGAAGCTTATGATGTGATTTGATGATGCAGTTGTAGATTTTTTCATGAATGATCGGAAAGATTTATAACCTTAGAAAGTAAGGAAAAAATATGAATGTATATGATTTTGATGGGACGATTTTTTATCCCAATGTCACACTCAAGTTTGCAGTATGGAGCATACGAAAGCATCCGGATCTCTTAATCACTTACTTCCCATCACTTCTGCTGTCTGCAGCCGCTTATAAATTGGGAAAAATACCTACCCATCGATTCATTCGCAGATTCTTTGCATTTCTGCCCAGGATTAAGAACTTTGACCAGGAGATTGAACGCTTTTGGGATAAAAATGAAAAAAATATCTCCTCCTGGTATCTGGCCCAGAAGAAGAGGGATGACCTGATTATCAGTGGTTCTCCGGAATGTATTGTAAAACCCATTACCGACCGTCTGGGTGTCAATCTTCGGGCAACTCTTTATGATCAGGAGATGGGCGTATTTTACGGAAATCTTATGCTGGCACAGTCTAAGTCCAGATATGTCATCGATTTAGGACTTCCTGTCATCGATAACTTCTACTCGGATTCTCTTTCCGACACACCGATTGCTTTATGCGCAGAACGGGCCTTTCTGGTAACCAAAAGAGCCCGGAAGCCGATTCCCTGGCCAACTATGACCAGGAAGAGTTATAAGAAGATTAAAAAGAAGATCGATATCGGCTGGAAGCATATAGAGGATTAAATAGAAAGGGGTTTCATGTTTCCATGAAACCCCTGATTTTGTGGAGCGACGCTTTCGGACTTGCTTTAGACCATGGACTCACGCGTATCATAAAAAATGTACTCTAACACTTATTCCATGGCAGTCCAGTCAAATGTGAGCTCCTGTCCGGTAAGTTCTGTAAATTCTTCTTCCGTATATACGCTACCATCGTCAGCAGTGTAAGAAATATTGTCATTGTCATCATAACTGAAGGTGTAATGACTATCGCACTGGGCTTTATTATTTTCATCCATGCTGCAGAGCAAGATGCCTTCATCGGCTGCTTCCACATTGATGACATAAAGTCCTTTATCCGTTGGCTGTACGCTGAATTCATAGCCGAATGGCTGCTGTCTGGATAAGTCATTGACCTCTAAGAGAGAATCGGCGCTTCCGTCGCCATTATCCTCGAAGAAACCAAGAACGGTAGGATTGGTATCCACATCATCGTCCAGGAAGACACCGCCGATCAGTAATTCCTCTTTTCCATCCTTGTTTAAATCATATTGGCAATAGTAGAGATCTACCTTTAAATCACCGCTTCCTTCTTCTGCATATTCTCCAAGAGCTTCCACAGCACAGTTTGGATACTTGTCATAATCAAAATCTTCTGTAAAATGTTTTTTGCAATCCTTGTATTCTGCGATGATTTTCTGGTAGGATTCCGGCAGATTCTGATCGCTGTTAGCATTGGAACGATCTGCATCTGTACTGGCTGTCTTTGTATTCGCATTTGCGCTGTCTGTATCAGCCTTAGTACAAGCAGTAAATGTGCCCGCTACCATTCCTGTGATGGCAATTCCTAAAATTCCTGCGCGGGATAAAAATCTTGGAATATTATTTGTTTTCATAAATATCAACCTCCATTTTATACTCTTTCGGGAGAATCTCCCTTTTTTCGCTGTAAATTATTTCAAAATGAATCGTATATCCTGTGGAGCATTGCTGGCCACATAGGATATCCTAAGGATTTTAAAATCGATATCCAAGGATACATTCTGCATAGAATTTCTTATATTCTTCACTATTATAGTATTCGATCAATTCTCTTAATTTCTTTAACATGGCTTTTCCCTCCTTTTTCTCTCTGATCTTAAGCCTTACACTATGTAGTACGTAAAATAGAGCAGCAGGGTTAATCGAAAAATGCAAAAAAAATACGAAAATCCTTCTTGACACCTATACCCCTATGGGTATAAAGTAAGTGACATAAAACATACCCATGGGGGTATATGAAAGCGGCTTAATATGGTAGATGGAAGGAGAATAAAGATGAAAACGATGATGGAAAAGCTGGAGTATATATTGGATTTTGGTGGAATGAAGAAGGATATCTTATTCCTGATCATTGGAGCTGTCTCTCTTTTATGTAGTATCTTTCATTTTCTATCCTTGCCATTTGATGCGGCCTGGCTGGCAATCGTATTTTGTGGAATCCCCATCATAATGGAGGCAGTCATTGGTCTGGTAACAGAATTTGATATTAAGGCGGATGTATTGGTTGCGATCGCTTTGATTGCTTCTGTGATTATCGGTGAATATTTTGCAGCCGGAGAAGTAGCTTTTATTATGCAGTTGGGTGGTTTTTTAGAAGAACTTACGGTGGCCAGAGCCAGAGCAGGTATCGAGAAATTGGTGAAGCTGACTCCGACCACTGCCCGTATCATGCAAGGAGATTCCGAGGTCATGGTTCCCGCAGAGCAGGTTCTTGCCGGGGCCATGCTTCGGGTTCTTCCGGGAGAGACCATTCCGGTAGATGGTATCTTGACGAAAGGTACCACCGCAGTAGATCAGTCGGTCATAACGGGGGAATCCATACCGGTAGATAAAGAAGCGGGAGATGAAGTATATAGCGGTACGGTTAATCAGCACGGGGCTTTTGAGATGAAGGCAAATAAGGCCGGAGAAGATAGTTCCATGCAGCGTATGGTTCGTCTGGTGCAATCCGCCGATGCTGGTAAGGCGGAAATCGTGTCTATGGCGGATAAATGGGCTACCTGGGTTGTCATCACTGCTATGACAGCGGCAGTGCTTACCTTCCTTGTAACCCATGAGATTCTTCGATCTGTAACGATATTGGTAGTATTTTGTCCGTGTGCTTTGGTGCTGGCAACTCCGACGGCCATTATGGCTGCCATCGGGAATTGTACCAGACATGGATTTTTGGTAAGAGAGGGTGATGCTTTAGAACGTCTGTCCTATGTGGCCAAGATCTGCTTTGATAAGACCGGAACACTGACCTTGGGTAAGCCGAAGGTGGTAGGAATCGAAGTGGTGGATGATCGCCTTGAAGCAGAGGAAATCTATCGTCTGACAGCCAGTGCGGAGAAGAATTCAGAGCATCCTCTGGGAAGGGCTATCGTGAGCAGTTACCGGGAGAATAAGAAGGACACTCTTCCTGAGGCTGTGAATTTCGAGATGTTGGCTGGTCGTGGTGTCAAGGCCCAGGTAGAAGGCAAAGAGATTCTGGCCGGAAATCAAAAACTTCTCGAAGAATACCACATCTCTTTTGCATCCTTGCAGAGCAAGGTGGAGGAATATCTGCAAAGAGGATGTACACTGATCTATGTATGTATTGATGGAAAGGCAGCAGCGGTTTTGGCTTTATCCGATGTCCTGCGTATGGATACCAAAGCTGTCATGAATGAAATCAGAGCCAGTGGAGCAGAGCCTGTTCTTCTGACAGGAGATAATGAGAAGGCCGCATCCTTTGTGGGACATCAGCTTGACATCCGTAAAGTGAAGGCTGCCTGCTTGCCGGAGGATAAGCTTCGCTATATCCGTGAGTCTCAGGAAATGGGAAATAAGGTCTGTATGATCGGAGTTGTTGTCAATGATGCGCCAGCTTTGAAAACAGCTTATGTCGGCCTGGCCATGGGAGGTGTTGGCAGTGATATCGCAGTGGATGCTGCCGATATCGTTTTGGTAAATGATGAGATCCGTGCGATTCCGCATCTGCTTCGCCTTTCCAGACGTATGATGTTTGCCATCAAATGTAATCTGACATTTTCTATGGGCTTAAATATTCTGGCCATCATACTTGCGATTACAGGTGTTCTGAATCCGGTAGCCGGTGCATTGGTTCATAATTCCGGTTCCGTTCTTGTAATTCTTCATTCCGCACTTCTTCTGGGATGGAAGAAGAAATAAATCTCATAAGAAAACTTCCGTGCGACATGCGTCGCTCCACAAGGAATGATACCCTCAAGCTGATCAAATCTTTGACTAATCTTGAGGGTTTTGTTTTCTTTTTTCCATAGCCTGGGAGAAAATATGCAGATGTCATGTTTTCTCCTTTGCAATATATGCTTTTCTTATAGTACAATATATAAAAACTTCCATGCGACATGCGTCGCTCCACAAGGGATACTTTGTAATGCTTTGCATCCTTAGGTATCCCACCATACTTAAGATCATAAGGTGGTAAAAAAAGATGAAAAAACTAGCGATATTATTTCCGGGTATCGGTTATACCTGCGAGAAACCTTTATTATATTATTCCGGGAAATGTGCCAGAGAAGCTGGCTATGAGCTGATGCCGGTTCCTTATGGTAATTTTCCTTCCGGTGTTTTGGGAGACCGGGAAAAGATGCGATATTGCTTTGATCATGCTTTGCGGCAGACAAGGGATTTTTTAAAGGATGTGGAATGGGCTTCTTATGACCGGATCGTCTTCATTGCAAAGAGTGTTGGAACTGTAGTGGCCTGTGCATTTGCCAGGGAAATGGGTCTGCAGGTAAGAAGTATTTTACTGACTCCTCTGGCGGAAACCTTCTCCTTCCTCCCGGACGCCCGGGAGGGATTCCTTGGTTTGGATGCTGTCCCGGAGAAAATCATTGCTTTCCATGGCACCAAAGATCCCTGGGCAGATACGGAAGTGGTGAAGCAATTCTGTCAGGAAAAAGGAATTCCCCTATTCCTGACAAAGGATGGAAATCATTCCCTGGAGACCGGGGATGTCCTTGGAGATCTGAAAACCTTAGAGGATACCATGAAGCAGGTAAGAGATTTCATAGGATAAGAGATCTGATTTTCTTCCTGCAGATCAAATAAAAAAATCGAGCGAGAATTTGCTTGAAAGGAAAAGGAAGAAAGAGTTCGAAAGAGACAGGGAGGAGAAGGATGATTCAGAAAATTAAGGGTATCTATTTCAGTCCGGCGGGTTCCACTGCTGAGATTATCACACACATGGTACAATTTATTTCAAAAAAATTGAATCTGCCATATGAGTTTTTTTCTTATACATTGCCACACCAACGGGAGCAAGGCTTTTCCTTTTCTAAGACAGATCTGGTTTTGTGGGGAACACCGGTTTATGCGGGACGTATTCCCAATAAAACCCTTGCTTATGTTACAAGTGCCATTCACGGGCAGCAAAGTCTGGCAATTCCGGTGGTCGTTTATGGCAATCGTAGTTTTGATCATGCCCTGGCGGAGCTTACCCATATCATGGAGATTAGTGGGTGTCTGCCAATCGCTGCCGCAGCCGTGGTGGCCAGACATTCCTTTTCGCAGACCTTGGCAGCGGGAAGACCGGATGCGGAGGATTATCGAAGGATCGATGCCTTTTGTGAAGCAATCTGTGAGAATTTATTAAAGCATCGTTCCGAAGAATATTGGAAGGCAAAGAATGATGATATGGTGGTTGAATTAGCCATCCCGGGTGACCCGGAACCGACCGCTTATTATGTGCCGAAAAAGACAGATGGCTCTCCGGCCAGATTTTTAAAAGCAAAACCCAAGGTGGCTATGGATCGATGTATCCAATGTGGAAAATGTGTATCCGTCTGTCCTATGGGAAGTATTTCTCTGTCCCAGCAAGGCTACCCCCTCTTCGAAAAGATATGTATCAAGTGTCAGGCTTGTATCCGACAGTGTCCGAGCCAAGCCATTTTCATGGATGATGAGGATTTCCTGTCCCATAAGAAGATGGTGGAAGAGAATTTTATGGAAAGAAAAGAACTGTCGGTCTATTTTCTCTAAGATAGATCTTGCTTTCTCTCATATGGCAAAAATTTCGTAAATGATACCTTAAGGATCCAAATGTCAGGAAGATGAGTTCGCAAGGGGAAGCATGAAAGAAAATTACGATGTAAGGGATATGGTAGAAGGAATATGAAAAAAGTGCAAAAGGTTTTCTATAAAATGAATACTTACACCGGTAAGGAATTCGATCGCTCTACCAAAAGCGTAACATATTATCTGACATACACAAAAAGGCTCCGGCATTTTTACTGCCAGGGCCTTCTCGTGTAAGTAAGAGTAAGAAAAACATTTTCGAAATAATTACTGACCTATGTCCGAGCCTCCTTTACGGGGATTTCATCATTTCTTTTTCTCTCTAAGCCTTACACTTTATAGTACGCAGGATCTTTCAAGGAGGGCTAAAATATTTTCAAAAAATTTTTGTCTTTTTTACTTTACCTGTTAGCTACTTAAGAAACGGTGCATCTTTTGCCAAGGATCGATTGGAAGATCCCGTAAATCCTCCAACGGTTTGGCTTTGCATGGCTGCTTCATGAAGAGGAAGACGTTTCGCGTTAACGATAGATATATCCTTGAAATTTCCTTACATATGATATATAGTATAGAACTAGATGAAATATTCTTCGGGGTCGGCTGTGATTCCCAACTGGCGGTATAGTCCGCGACCTGCATGATGATCGTAGGCTGCTATGGGCTGCTATGGCAGCTTTGCGCTGCGTGGAGGAAAGGAAAGTATAAAGTTATGAGTAAGGCAAATGGATCTATGCATCCAAAAAAGAAAGTAAAAACCAATCACATCACTGTGACAGCCATGCTGTCCGCTCTGGCATTTGTATTAATGTATATAGAGATTTCCGTGCCGGTGATGCCATCTTTTGTTAAGTTCGATTTCTCGGATCTTCCAGCCTTGATCGGTGCCTTTGCTTTAGGCCCAATCTATGGCGTGGTTATCGAGCTGGTGAAGAATGTACTTCATTTGATCGTATCCCAGAGTATGTTTATCGGTGAGTTATCGAACTTTATCCTGGGCGCGATTTTTACCTTTGTGGCTGGTCTGATCTATAAGCAGCATAAGACCAAGCATATGGCCTTGATCGGCGGTCTCTCCGGTGCTGTAATCATGGGAATCGTTAGTATTTTCTCGAATCTTCTTATCGTATATCCGGTTTATGTGGCTGTTTATTTCGGCGGCGATGTACAGACCTGCATTAATATGTATCAGGTGATCACCCCATTCATTCATCTGAACAGTTTATTACAGTGTCTTTTGATCTTTAATCTCCCATTTACCGTCGTAAAGGGGTTGATTGATGTATTGATCACCTTTGCGGTTTATAAAAAGATTTCTCCTGTGATTAAGAGTATTTAAGTCTTTCGTATCGTGTAGAAGATGATGGCGTCAGCAGTAAGCTTTCTTCCCATTCCTGATGAAGGGAGAAGGTTTTTGCTGACGTCTTTTTTCATTTCATACGATACACAAGTTGGAATGCATAATAAACTACAGTTGCCGACCTGACTCAGGCGAGTATTTACCATTTATTTACAATATTAAGACGAAAAATTATATTTTTTGCGAAGATTTCTGTGCTATAATTTCTCTAAAGGAGGATTCATATATGAATAATGTAAGTATGAAAAATGTAAAATCAAGGTTACTGTCACTGTTTTTAGTCTTGATGCTGGCTTGTTCCGTTCCATACCAGATTCCGGTCATGGCGGAAAGTACCGTAGCGACACAAGAAGCGCAAACCATACAAACCAGTGTTCCAAGTAGTATTTACCTGAATAAAGGGAATGTCTATCTGAACCTGAGTACCGAAGGGATCCTGTCGTTTGGATATGAATATGGGGATATCCTTAATGTAAGCATTCATGGGCATAATATCGAGCTTCCCCTTGTTTCCATCTATACGGATGTTGATTCCGGCGGGGAATGCTTAATTGCGAAAGCAGGCGCTGCCAACATCAATCTTTCCATCAATGGCGGTAGTTTCTCTACAAAGTATGAGATCACCGCAGATGTTTTACCTTTAGATGTGACCATCAGTCTGAAGGAAAAAGCTGGCTATTATGATGAATATATGTTACGCCATCTGGAATATACCGATGATCGAAGCGATTATGAAGGCTTAAGTGATGCGCAATTTGCGAATTTCCGTGTGGTTTCTACCACCGGCATGGGTAAGAATATTCTTTACCGCAGCGCATCCCCAATCGATCCAAAGCATAACCGTAACACCTATTGCGATGCTCTTTTAAAAGAAGCCAAGGCTACCGTTGCCATGAATCTTTCCGATACCCAGGAAAGTGCAGAAGCATTTACAGGATTTGCAGATAGCTATTATGCGACGATGAAGCATATTTATCTGAATATGAATCTTGATTTCACATCAGATACATTCAGAGAACAGCTTGGCAAGGGCCTTCAGTTCTTCGCCCAGAATCCTGGCGTCTACGAAGTACATTGCTTAGAAGGAAAGGACCGTACCGGATTCGTCATTGCGATTCTAGAGTGCTTTATGGGCGCGACAGCAGACGAAGTTGTATCCGATTACATGACAACCTTCTATAATTACTATGGTATTAGCAAGGGCGATGCAAAATATAGCATTATCGCCAATAATAATCTTGTAAAGGTATTAAAGACCGTCTTTGATGTGGATGATTTCTATACAGCAAACCTGCAGAAATGTGCCACAGACTATATCAAAAAGGCTGGTTTGACCGATGCAGAGATCATCGCCTTAAGAGATAATCTCCGTGGAGATGATCATACACAGACCATCGTGAAAAATAAAAAGGCTGCAACTTATAAAGCAAGTGGTTATACCGGAGATACTTATTGTGCCATCTGTGGTAAATTGATCGCCAAAGGTAAGACCATCGCTAAGCTGAAAGCCAAAACACAGACTATCAAGGTTTCCAAGAAGGCCTCCAAGACCGTAGTCGTGAAGTCCAGGTCCATTCGCAAGAAATATGTTTACTTTAGAATCTGTGCCAAGGCAAAGGGCAAGATCAGCTATAAAGTAATCCGTGGAAAGAAGAAGTACATTTGTGTGGATAAATCCGGAAAGGTCGTTGTGAAGAAGAAGGCCAAGAAGGGTACCTATAAGGTTCGTGTGACAGCCAGTGCGACATCCGACGGACAGTATAAAGCTGCCACGAAGATTATTACAGTGAAGGTAAAATAAGATATTTTATGATCTTAGGAAAGTAAAATAAGTCATTTTCTCTCCTTGACATGTTTTTCCGTCTTTGCTAAAATGGTGTAGATTGTAAATGCTATGAAGGTGAAGATAGATATCTTAAGTAGAGACAGATGATCTTACAGAGAGAGGAAGCCATCGGCTGTAAGCTTCCTTAAGCCCTGATCTGTTTTCGAAGTTCCACACCAGAGCAGCGTTCCGGAGTTCGTTATGATAAGGAATGACGTGTGACACGCGTTAAGTGTTTTGAGTGTCTGGTTTGAAGGAAGAATCTGATGACCGGGAATCAGGGTGGTACCGCGATGATTTCGTCCCTTGTGTGAAAACACAAGGGACTTTTTTTGATATGCGTGTGTCCATTGCAGCGGGCAAAGACCGCCACTTAAATTGATACATTAATGATAAGATCATAAAGAAGGAGTAATGACATGAAAGCGAAATTAGAGCAGATTACGAAAAATGCTCTTGCTGCCATCCAGGCAGCCAGCAGCGAAGATCATTTAAAAGATGTGAAAGTTACTTTCCTTGGTAAGAAAGGAGAACTTTCCAAGTTATTAAAAAGCATGAAAGATGTAGCACCGGAAGACAGACCAAAGGTGGGCCAGATGGTAAATGAAGCCCGTGCTAACATTGAAAAAGAACTTGAAGAAGCCAAAGCATCGATTGCAAAGAAGCTTCGTGAAGAGAAGATGAAAAAAGAAGTCATCGACGTAACTCTTCCTGGTACCAAAGTGAATGTAGGACATCGTCATCCAAACCAGATCGCAGTCGAAGACTTAGAGCGTGTATTCATCGGTATGGGTTATGAAGTAGTAGAAGGTCCGGAAGTGGAATACGACCGTTATAACTTCGAGCTTCTTAATATTCCTGCCAATCATCCTGCAAAGGACGAACAGGATACCTTCTATATTACTAAGGATATCCTTTTAAGAACACAGACCTCTCCGGTACAGGCTCGTATCATGGAGACAGGCCGTATGCCGATCCGCGTGGTTTCTCCTGGCCGTGTATTCCGTTCCGATGAAGTTGATGCAACCCATTCCCCATCCTTCCATCAGTTTGAAGGTCTCGTTGTTGATAAAAATATTACATTTGCTGACTTAAAGGGTACCTTACAGCAGTGGGCACAGGAATTCTTCGGACCGGAAACAAAAGTAAAGTTCCGTCCACATCATTTCCCATTTACGGAGCCTAGTGCAGAAGTAGATATCACCTGCTTTAAGTGTGGCGGTAAAGGCTGTCGTATGTGTAAGGGCAGTGGCTGGATTGAAATCCTTGGTTGCGGTATGGTTCATCCAAAGGTATTATCCGATTGTGGCATTGACCCTGAAGTATATTCCGGATTCGCATTTGGTATCGGTCTGGAACGTGTCACCTTATTAAAATACGAAATCGATGACATGCGCCTCTTATATGAAAATGACGCAAGATTCCTGAAACAGTTCTAAGGAGGAGTAAAGTTATGGTAACACCTATTTCATGGATTAAAGCATATGTACCTGACATGGATTGTTCCGTTCAGGAATATGTGGATAAAATGACATTATCCGGTTCTCACGTAGAGAATGCGGTATATCTTGATAAGAATTTAGAGAAGATCGTTGTTGGCGTGATCGATAAGATCGAAAGACATCCGGATGCAGATAAGCTTGTGGTATGTCAGGTAAATGTAGGTCAGGAAGAAGACATCCAGATCGTTACCGGTGCAGCAAATGTATTTGAAGGCGCTATGGTTCCTGTGGTATTAGACGGCGGACGTGTGGCCGGTGGTCATGATGGAAGTCCGAATCCGGAAGCCGGCATCAAGATCAAAAAAGGTAAACTCCGCGGTGTTCCAAGTGCAGGTATGATGTGCTCCATCGAAGAACTTGGAAGTGACAGAAACTTCTATCCGGAAGCACCGGAGAATGGTATCTACATTTTTGATAAGTCCAAGGGCTTAAAGCCAGGCGATGACGCAGTGGAAGCCCTCGGCCTTCACGATGCAGTCGTAGAATTTGAAATTACATCCAACCGTGTAGACTGTTTCTCCATGGTAGGCATGGCAAGAGAAGCAGCTGCTACCTTTGAAAAGCCATTTTATCCGCCAGTGGTTACGGAAAGTGGAAATGACGAAGATGTGAATGACTATGTTGCAGTGGAAGTCATCGATACGGACCTTTGCCCACGTTATACCGCCAGAGTCGTAAAGAATATCAAGCTTGCTCCATCACCGGAATGGATGCAGAGAAGATTGGCTGCTTGTGGTATCCGCCCAATTAATAATATCGTTGATATCACAAACTATGTTATGGAAGAATATGGTCAGCCAATGCACGCTTACGATCTTGATACCATCCGTGGTAAGAAGATCATCGTAAAACGTGCCAAGGATGGCGAGAAATATACTACACTTGACGGTCAGGAAAGAAACCTGGATCATGATGTGATCATGATCAATGATGCAGAGGGTCCGGTTGGTATCGGTGGTATCATGGGTGGTGAAAACTCCATGGTAACAGATCAGATCAAGACCATGCTCTTTGAAGCGGCGACCTTTGATGGCACAAACATCCGTCTTTCCTCCAAGAGAATCGGACTGCGTACGGATGCTTCCGGTAAGTTTGAAAAAGGCTTAGATCCGGAGAATGCATTGGCTGCCATCAATCGTGCCTGCCAGTTAGTGGAAGAACTGGGTGCCGGTGAGGTTGTCGGTGGTGTGATCGATGTCTATCCGAATCCGGTGGAAGACGTCTCTCTTCCATTTGAACCGGAAAAATATAATAAGTTACTGGGAACCGACATCCCTGCAGAGGACATGATCGAGTACTTCAAACGTCTGGAAGTTACCTACGATGCTGAGACCAACATGCTTGCTATCCCATCCTTCCGTCAGGATCTTCGCTGCTCCGCAGATATGGCAGAAGAAGTGGCTCGTTTCTTCGGATATGATAATATCCCTACCACACTTCCTCATGGAGAGGCTACCACAGGTAAGCGTTCCTTCGCAGCCCGCGTGGAAGGAATCTGTCGTGATGTGGCAGAGCAGAATGGCTTCTATGGTTCCATGTGCTACTCCTTCGAGAGTCCAAAGGTTTATGATAAGTTATTAATCCCACAGGGAGATAAATTACGCGATGCCATCGTGATCTCGAATCCTCTTGGAGAAGATTACTCCATCATGAGAACCATCGAGTTAAATGGTCTTCTGACATCCTTAGCAGGTAACTACAATCATCGTAATAAAAATGTACGTCTTTATGAGATTGCAAATGTCTACCTTCCAAAGGCGCTTCCTCTTACGGAGCTTCCGGACGAGAGAAAGAAATTAGCCCTCGGTATGTACGGTGACTGTGACTTCTTCCTCTTAAAGGGCGTATTGGAAGAATTATTCTTAAAGCTTGGTTTAAGTGGCAAGGTTTCCTATGAACCATCCCAGGAGAAACCATTCCTTCATCCAGGTCGCCAGGCCCTCGTTTATGTGAATGGAGCTTATGCAGGTTTCTTAGGTCAGGTTCATCCGGAAGTGGCAGATAACTATGGTATGAAGTGCGAAGCCTATGTAGCAGGTATCGACCTTCCTGTCATCGTAGAGAATGCGACCTTTGATCGTAAATATGAAGGTGTTGCAAAATACCCTGCAGTAAACCGTGACTTAAGTCTGGTAATGAAGAAGGATATCTTTGTTGGCCAGATTGAAAAGGTGATGCGCGAAAAGGGTGGTAAGCTCCTTGAAAGCATCGCATTATTCGATGTATATGAAGGTTCCCAGATCGAAGAAGGCTTCAAATCTGTGGCTTATAATCTGGTATTCCGTGCGACCGACCGCAGCTTAGAGACCTCCGAGGTCAATAAGATCGTGGATAAGATTCTGAAAGAACTTAGTAAGCTGGGCGTAGAGCTGAGAGCTTAAGAAGATCTTGCGACTTCTTCGCACAATCGTCTTATGATAGACGAATGCCAGGGCTGTGATAAGAAACAGCCCTGGCAGGCAAAGAAAAACAGGATTCCGTGTATGGAATCCTGTTTTTCTTTGCCAAGCATAGGAAGAAAGC
>R25__coassemble_438_pt1 | contig 24834 bp, 20 predicted proteins | sample R25__metabat2_low_PE_006 | metagenome-assembled genome bin R25 | reverse complement strand
ATACTATACCTTGGTGGGTTTTAGAAACTCCGATGAATGTTATCGTATTTTACAATTTAAATAATATAGGGAGGTAACTTATGAATATCGCAAAATCCGAAGAAATGTATAAAATTGCTTTAGATCTTATGCCAGGTGGCGTGAATTCTCCGGTTCGAGCATTCGGTTCTGTGGGAAGGAACCCTTTATTTATCGATCATGCCAAGGGCAGTCATATTTTCGATGTAGATGGAAATGAATTTATCGATTATGTATGTTCCTGGGGTCCTGGTATTTTAGGACATGCCCATCCGGAAGTCATCGAAGCAGTCCAGAAGGCTTGTTATGATGGCTTGACCTTTGGTGCTCCTACCGGCAAGGAAAGTGAATTGGCAGCACTGGTCCGTGATTGTGTGCCTTCCATGCAGATGATGCGTATGGTGAATTCCGGTACGGAAGCAACCATGAGTGCCATCCGTGCAGCCAGAGGTTATACAGGAAGAGATAAGATCATTAAGTTTAAGGGATGTTATCATGGACATTCCGATGGACTGTTAGTGCAGGCAGGCTCCGCCGCTTTAACCCAGTCCGTGCCGGATAGCGCCGGTGTTCCGGCTTCCTTCGCCCAGCAGACTTTGGTCGCTTTATATAATGATAAGGATTCCGTTCGAGAATTATTTGAGAATAATAAGGATCAGATCGCAGCCCTGATCGTAGAGCCGGTGGCAGCCAATATGGGTGTCGTTCTTCCGGAGGAAGGCTTCCTGGAATTTCTTCGTGATATTACCGCAGAGAATGGTGCGGTGCTTATTTTTGATGAGGTCATCACCGGATTCCGTCTGGGTATCGGTGGCGCCCAGGCATGGTATGGAATCGAGCCTGACTTATCTACCTTTGGTAAGATCGTCGGTGGTGGTATGCCGATGGCAGTCTATGGTGGTAAGAAGGAGATCATGAAGCATGTTGCTCCTACCGGCAAGGTATATCAGGCAGGTACTCTATCCGGTAATCCGATTGCAACCACAGCGGGTATTAAGACCTTACAGCTGCTCTGTCAGCATCCGGAGATCTATACACAGATTGAGGCCAATGCCAAGAAGCTGGCAGATGCTTATCGACAGCGTGCCCAGGAGAAGAAAATCGCTCTGCATGTGAATCAGGTTGGTTCTTTGCTTTGTGCCTTCCATACGGATCAGAAGGTTGTAGATTATGCAGGTGCTTTAACCTCCGATACCAAGGCATATGCAGATTACTTTGGAGATATGTTAGAGCAGAATATCTATGTAGCGCCATCTCAGTTTGAGGCCATGTTTGTATCCGGCGCACATACCGAAGAAGATATTCAGAAGACGATCGATGCTATCTTGAAATAAAAATAGTCTCAAAGGTCGATGGACGTATTTGTGAAATGGAAATAGTTCCAAAGGTCGATGGACGTATTTGTGAAATAGAAATAGTCCCAAAGGTCGATGGACCTAGTTGAGAAATAAAAATAGTCCCAAAGGTCGAATAGAAATTGAGGAGTAAAAAGGAGAAGAATTATGGTTCATTTTATTGGAGCGGGTCCTGGAGATCCGGAATTATTAACGATTAAAGGTAAAAAATTAATTGATCAGGCTGATGTGATCATCTATGCAGGTTCTTTGGTGAATAAGGAAGTGTTGGCCGGGGCCAAAGAAGGCGCAAAGATTTATAATAGTGCAAGCATGACCCTGGAGGAAGTGATCGAAGTGATGAAGGATGCCGAAGCGAAAGGCCTGGATACCTGTCGCGTTCATACCGGTGATCCGGCCATCTTTGGCGCACACAGAGAGCAGATGGACGAATTAGATCGTCTGGGCATCGAGCATGAGGTCATCCCGGGTGTCAGCTCTTTCTTAGCAACGGCAGCTGCTCTGCAGAAGGAATATACTCTTCCCGGAGTATCACAGACGGTGATCCTTACCAGAATGGAAGGAAGAACCCCGATGCCACCGAAGGAGAAGCTAAGAGATCTGGCCAAGCATAATTCTACCATGATCATTTTCTTAAGTGTTGGTATGATCGACCAGCTGGCAGCTACTTTAAAGGAAGAATATCGTCCGGATACTCCGGTTGCAGTGGTTTATAAAGCATCCTGGGAAGATCAGAAGATCGTCATCGGTAATCTTACCAATATCGCAGAGAAGGTAAAGGAAGCCGGGATCACCAAAACAGCGCTTACGGTTGTCGGTGACTTCTTAGGAGATGAATACGAGCTTTCCAAATTATATGATAAAACATTTACACACGAATTCAGAACAGCAAAGGAATAATCATGGGGATTCAGATTATCAGCATTAGTCATAAGAATGCTCCATTGGCCGTGCGTGAACTATTTGCTTTCACACAGGAACAGCAGGACCGCATGATGAAGGCCATGGTAGCCCATCTTGAGGTAACAGAGTGTGTACTCTTGTCTACTTGTAACCGTACGGAAATGTATGCTTATGCAGATTCGAAAAGTACAGGAAGCGTCTACCGTATCATGGAGGAAGTGCTTCTTACGGAAGCAGGTGCACAGGATGTGGAAGATATCGGGGATTATCTTCTCTTCTATCATGGAAAGAAAGCCATTCATCATCTTTTTCAGGTGACAGCCGGATTGGATTCCATGGTGATCGGTGAGGATCAGATCCTGGGTCAGGTCAAGACGGCACATAATAATGCCCGTGCCATTGGTACGACAGGGGTATTCTTAAATACATTTTTCAGAATGGCTGTCACGGCGGCCAAAAAGGTGAAAACAGATACCGATCTATCGAAGACCTCGGTTTCTACAGCAACGCTGGCCTTAAAGGTGGCCGAAGATACCTTAGGTTCCCTGACGGATCGCAAGGTGATGATCGTTGGAGCAACCGGTAAGATCGGAGGTATCGTCCTGATGAACCTTCTGTCCGGTTACGATGCCGAGGTTTATGTGACAAGCAGAAGTAATAAGATCATCAGTACCAAGCATGGACAGACGAATTTTACGACCATCGAGTATGAGGACCGCTACGACTATCTCAATGAGATGGATGTTGTCATCAGTGCCACATCCAGTCCACACTATACCTTCACCTTTAATAAGATGAAGAAGGTCTTATCGACCAGGAAGCCTCGTGTCTTTGTCGACCTGGCGGTTCCGATGGATATTGATCCGAAGATTGATACCATAGCGTCCTGCGGCTATTTTAATATCGACGATTTCACAAGGATTGCCGAGGAGAATAACCAGAAGAAGCTGGAGGAAGCAGAGGCAGCTACCACCATTTTAAATGAATATGAATTACAGTTTGAACAGTGGATGGTCTTCCAGAAATCTCTTCCTGTCATGAATAAGGTAAGAGATAACTTTATGAAGGTGACAGAGCATAAGGGAGTCGAGAAGGCATTTGATCATCTCTTCTATTGGGTAAGGGAGAATAATTCTCCGGAGGATCTGGAGACATTTTTTAAGTGCTTGAATCATTAACGTCGGCGTCGTTTTGTATAATATATGGAGGAAAAAATGGGTAAATTATACGCAGTGGGTTTTGGACCAGGTGGATATGAGCATATGACACAGAAATGTATCGATGTGGTCAACAGCGTGGATGTGATCACAGGATACACCACTTATGTGGAGATGATGAAACAGTACTATCCGGATAAGGAATATGTAGCAACACCGATGATGCAGGAAATGGATCGTTGCCGTATGGCTGTGGATCTGGCAGACCAGGGCAAGACGGTGGCTATGATCTGTTCCGGAGATAGCGGAATTTATGGTATGGCGGGTCTTTTACTGGAAATCAAGCATGAAAAAGGGTCGGATGTGGAGATTGAGACCGTTCCCGGTGTTACAGCAGCTTCCGCAGCAGCAGGCATCCTGGGAGCACCATTGATGCATGACTTTACCATCATTAGTCTGAGTGACCTCATGACACCGCTTCCTTTGATCATGAAGAGAATCGATTGTGCAGGGCAGGGAGATTTTATCGTCTGTCTCTATAATCCAAGGAGTAAGAAGCGTGCGGATTATCTGAAGAGAGCCGCAGAGATTCTTATGAAGTATCGGGATGCGTCTACCCCGGTTGGTGTGGTTCGTAATGCCGGTCGTGCGGACGAATCCTCCTATATCACTAGCTTAGATCAGATCGGGGATGCGCCGGTGGATATGTTCAGTATTGTAATTATCGGTAATTCCAATACCTATGTCAGAGACGGAAAGATGATCACGCCACGAGGTTATCAGGATAAATATGGTTTTGCAAATGATGGAGGAAAAGATGAGTAATTCGATTAAGATTGGTACAAGAAAGAGTCTTCTTGCATTGATCCAGACGGAAATCGTCAAGAATCGTATTCTGGCTGCTTTTCCGGATAGAGAGGTAGAAATCGTGAAGATTGATACCAAGGGGGATCAGATTCTGGATAAGTCTTTGACTTCCTTTGGCGGAAAGGGTGTTTTTACCGCAGAGCTGGAAGCCGATCTTCTTTCCGGTGCCATCGATCTTGCCGTTCACAGTGCAAAAGATATGCCGATGGAATTCCCACAGGGTCTGGGAATCGGGGCAGCCTTAGAGCGCGCCGATGTCCGTGATTGTTTTGTGACGACCAGCGGTAAGAAATTAGCCGATTTAGAGCCTGGAAGTATCGTGGGTACCTCCTCTCTTCGCAGAGAGCTTCTCATAAAAGAAATCAATCCGGATGTGGAGATCCACATGCTCCGTGGAAATGTGCAGACCCGCCTTCGTAAGTTAAAAGAGGGACAGTATGACGGTATCATTCTGGCAGCGGCCGGAATCGAGCGTCTGGAGTATCAGGACATGGAGGGCATCCATTTTGATTATATGGATCCGGAGAAGTTCCTTCCGGCAGCCGGACAGGGAATCCTGGCAGTGGAATGTCGACTGGAGGATGCAGAGATGGCCTCCATTCTTGCTGCCATCAATTGTGAGCAGGCAAGATGTCTCTTAGAAGCAGAACGTAGCTTTTTAAAGACCATCGGTGGCAGCTGTAATGCACCGGCGGCCGGCTATTGTAAAGAGGCAGATGGTTCCTTTACCATGTATGCCATGTATGTCAAGGATGGGATTCATGGAAAGAAAGCCGTACGCAGTGTGGAGATTCCGGAGGGAGTCGATGTGGCAAGGAAGAGAGAGCTGGCAGTGAGCCTTGGCAGGGATATCGCCCATGATGTCAACAAGGGTATGGTCTATCTGGTTGGCGCCGGTCCTGGTGATGAAGATTTATTTACCAGAAAGGGCTTGCGTCTGATCCGTCAGGCCGATGTGGTCGTTTATGATAATCTGGCTTCCAGTTCCCTTTTAAATGAAGTGAGAGATGATGCGGAATTGATCTATGCAGGAAAGCGTTCTTCCCATCATCATTTAAAACAATATGAAACCAATCAGCTTTTAGTGGAGCTGGCCTTACAGGGAAAAACCGTCGTTCGCTTAAAGGGCGGTGACCCTTATATTTTCGGACGTGGCGGGGAAGAAGGACAGGAGCTGCGGGAAGCTGGAGTGGACTTTGAAGTCGTTCCGGGTATCTCCTCCTCTTATTCTGTACCGGCTTATTGTGGTATCCCGGTCACTCATCGCGATTATGCCTCCTCCTTCCATGTGATCACAGGTCACGAAGGGAATCATAAAAATGGGGCAAGTGTACTGAATTATGAAACCTTAGCCAGGGAAGAAGGAACCTTGATTTTCCTGATGGGTCTTAAGAATCTGCCGAATATCGTGGCAGCTCTCATGGAGCATGGCAAGAATCCGGATACGCCGGTGGGTGTGCTGCAGGAAGGAACCACGGCCAGACAGCGTGTGGCAACCGGAACCCTTAAGGATATCGTGGAAGTGGTGAAAAGAGAAGGAATAAAGACACCTGCCATCACCGTGGTGGGAGATGTGGTAGGACTTCGCAGTGTTCTTGACTGGTATGGCAAGAAACCGCTTTCCGGCCAGAGGGTTTTGGTGACCGGAAGCAAGTCCATGGTTGACCGTTTATCCCCACTGCTGAAAGAGGAGGGGGCGGAAGCCATCTCCTTTAGCCTGATCCGTACGGAAGCCATCGAGAGTGAGGATTTTCAGAAGGCGATGGATGAGATTGACAGTTATCAGTGGTGCATCTTCACCAGTGCCAACGGTGTGGAGTGTTTCTTTGAGAAGATGAAGGCCATTCGTAAGGATATTCGTTCCTTTGCACATATGCATTTTGCTGCCATCGGGGATGGCACCAGAAAGGCCTTAGAGAATCATGGAATCTATACGGATTTTGTGCCGACAGCATACTCTTCCAAGGATATGGCAGAGTCCATGATTCCTCTGGTAAAAAAAGGAGAACGTGTTCTTATGCTTCGTGCCCAGGAGGCAAATCGTGTATTACCGGATGCTTTTGCAGCAGCGGGAATCGATCACACCTGCGTCGCTCTTTATCATACGGTGGTGGATCATCGTAAGGCGGAAGAATTGGGCCGCTTGATCGAGTCAGTGGATTATATCACATTTGCCAGTTCCTCGGCAGTCAAGGCCTTTGATGAGATGGTAGAAGATTCTTCCAAGGGGAAGGGCCGTTATATCAGCATCGGACCTGTGACGACCAGGACCTGTGAGAGATTAGGAATGCAGGTCGCTCGTACTGCCACAACTTATACAGCGCAGGGTATCGTCGATATCATCATTAAAGATGTGGCAGAGAGATAAAGGATCATGATAAATGAATCCGGACGGAGGAGGTGTCCAAGACAAAAATCCGTCCGGATCTGGAGGAAAGATAGATGAAAACGCAAATAAAACGTTTTTTACTGACGGTCGGTTTTATGACCCGCATTCCGATCCATGTAGATCTGGGAGAGGTAAAAGACGAAGACATGCACAAAGGATTTTTATACTATCCGGTCGTAGGCCTGATCATCGGGCTGGTGGATCTTCTGGTTTATCTTCTGATAAGCCTGATTCTGCCTTCCATCCTAGGAATCATTTTTGCCTTATTAGCGAATTTTTGTGTGACAGGAGCCTTCCATCTGGACGGTCTTTCCGATACCGCAGATGGCATCTATTCTGCCCGTACCCGTGAGCGTATGCTGGAGATCATGAAGGATAGCCGGATTGGAACCAATGGTGGAATCGCCATGTGCTTTGATATTATGCTGAAGGTATGTGGACTGTCTTGCTTTGAAGGCTGGCAGATTCCTTTGATGATCCTGACGATGCCGATCGCCGGTAAGATGGTTCAGGGAGCCATCGTCTATAAGGCCATTTATCCCAGAAAGAATGGAATCGGTATCTATGTCGGTACGGTGGATCTCCCTACTGTGATCGGAACGATGATTCTTGGTATCCTGGCCATGATGGCAGCATTTGGTCCCTGGGGTCTCTTTCTCTTTGCAGTGCTCTTTGGATTTGCTTATCTTTTCCGTCTTTATATTACGGGGAAGATCGGTGGAATTACCGGAGATGTGATGGGAGCCGGAAGTGAGCTTAGCGAAGTGATGCTTCTTTTGTTGGTACTGGTGATCCTTCGCTTTTGGGGATTTCCAAATGGATTGCTTTCCTTATGGGGCATCCTTTTATAGAAAGGAGCGGCTTGTTTTTCTTTGACAGCAAAAAACAGGAATCCATAGGAGAAATGTTATGCCGGATCAGAGATCTTAGCATGAATCATAGAATCTTATAAATTCAGAAACAAAATGATATGCGCAAGGATCTGTCAGCCCTGTTTGGGGATGACAGACTTAGCCGATCCAGAAAAGGAAGAGACCGGAAAGGGGGAAGGAAAATGACATTAGAAGAAGCAATCAAACAGATTCAGCCCTTAGACCAAGAGGCCAGAGCCTATACCCGTGCCAGATGGAATACTTTGGGAAAACCACTCTACAGTCTTGGCCGATTGGAGGAGATGGTGATAGATTTTGCTGGAATCTACCGGGATAAGAATCCACATCTTGGCAAGAAAGCGGTCATCGTTATGGCGGCGGACAATGGTGTGGTAGCAGAAGGGGTAACCCAGACCGGTCAGGAGGTGACGAAAACGGTCACGGAAAATATGACCAAGCATAATGCCACCATCTGCATTATGTCCGGTATGAGTGGTGCGGATGTCTACCCGGTAGACATCGGTATCGTGACCGATTGTGATAATCCCAAGGTAATCTCCCGCAAGATAAAATATGGAACCGATAATATGTTAAAAGGTCCGGCCATGAGCCGGGAGGAAGCCATCAAAGCCATCGAAGTCGGTATCGAGATGGTCGGTATGCTCAAGGAGAAGGGCTATAATCTGTTTGCTACCGGTGAGATGGGAATTGGCAATACTTCCACCAGTAGTGCCATCTGCGCCGTATTATTGGATCAGTCTGTGGAGAAGGTAACCGGTAAGGGCGCCGGACTCAGCAGTAAGGATTTAGAGCATAAGATTGAAGTGATCAAGGAAAGCATCGCCATAAATAAAGTCGATAAGAATGATCCGCTGGACGTTCTTTCTAAGGTGGGCGGTTTGGATATCGCCGGCTTGGTTGGATGCTTTATCGGTGCAGCTGCCATGAATGTTCCGATTTTTATCGATGGATTTATTTCCTCCGTGGCAGCCCTGCTGGCAACAAAGCTTGCGCCACAGTGTGCTCCATATCTTTTCCCATCGCACTGTTCCAACGAACCGGCGGGACGTATGGTATTGGATGCCATGGGCAAACAACCTTATATTCTGGCAAATATGTGCTTAGGAGAAGGTACCGGCGCTGTGATGGGATTTACCATCGCCGATTATGCATTTAAAGCATATTGGGAATTACCAAGCTTTGTGCAGACGAATTTCGGAACCTATGAGGAATTGGATTGATTCCAATTCATTTCTTAAGATGGGATTTATAAAAACTTCCATGCATATGATGTAGAAAGGAAAGAAATGTTAGAACATATTGAGATCGTAAAACCTGCGGATATCGAAAAGCGCAGTATGGAGATTATCACCAGTGAATTAGGCGGCCGTACCTGGCCGGACCCGGAGTTCGCCATCGTGAAAAGATGTATCCATACTTCTGCGGATTTTGATTATGCAGATAACTTATGTTTTTCGGAAGATGCTGCCAGAATTGGTATGGAAGCCATCAAGCGTGGTGCCCATATCGTGACGGACACCCGTATGGCCTGGTCCGGAATTAATAAAAAGAAGCTGGCATCCTTCGGTGGAGAAGCCCACTGTTTTATGTCCGATGAAGACGTAGCTGCGGAAGCCAAAGAAAAAGGATGCACTCGCGCAGCCATCTGTATGGAACGTGGCGCAGCCTTAGATGGGGAAGTGATCTTTGCCATCGGTAATGCACCGACTGCCTTGATCCGTCTCTATGAGATGATCGAAGCCGGTCAGGTTAAGCCAGCCCTGATCATCGGGGCACCGGTTGGATTTGTCAATGTGGTGGAGTCCAAAGAACTGATCATGAAGGCAGGGATTCCATACATCGTGCCGCGTGGCAGAAAGGGTGGCAGTAATATCGCCGCAACCATCTGTAATGCCATGTTATACCAGCTTTGAGACATAGTTATATAGAAAGAAAACTTTTATGAAAAAGTTAAGAGAAGGGTTTTCCACCGGTTCTTGTATGACCGGAGGGGCAGCCGCCTCTGCTCTCTGGCAGATAACCGGCCATTGTCCGGATGTCATCGAGGTGGAAACACCCATTGGAAGAACACTATATCTGGATGTGATTCCGGAAGGATATGGCATCTGTGGCATTATCAAGGATGCTGGGGATGATCCCGATGTCACCCATGGAAGCGAGATCATTACTTCCGTTACCATTCATGAGGATAAGGGTCCCATTTCCTTTGTAGGAGGAGAAGGCATCGGTAAGATCACCCAGGAAGGCTTAAAGATTCCGCCTGGCGACTGGGCCATTAATCCGGTACCAAGGCAGATGACAGAAAAGGCACTTCGTAAGATCATCGGGGAGCGCGCTGCCACAGTTACCGTCCGTATTCCAGGTGGGGAAGCCTTGGCCAAGAAGACCTTTAATCCACGCTTGGGTATCGTTGGAGGTCTATCTGTGCTGGGAACCACAGGGATCGTGCGTCCCATGAGTGAAGAGGCCATGAAGGATTCCTTGCTGGCGGAGCTTACCATGTATGCCAGACAGGGCTATCAGGAGATCTTATTTGTTCTGGGCACGACCGGTGAGAATGCCTTAAAAGCAGCCTATGGCGATTTTAAGTGTATCCTGCAAGTGAGTAATTACATCGGCTTTATGATCGAAGAAGCGGTGGAGCTTGGCTTTACCACCATTCTGATCGGTGGCTTTGTCGGTAAGCTGGTAAAGGTTGCTTCCGGAACCATGAATACCCATAGTCATGTGGCCGACGGAAGGATCGAAACCATTTGCACCCATGTTGCCTTACATGGCGCTTCCACGGAAGTGATCCGCAGAATCTATGACTGCCTGACGACCAAGGCCGCCATGAAGGTGGTGGAGGAAGAGGGCTATATGGGAATCTGGCCGGATATCGCGCAGAAGGCATCCATTTATTGTAAGAAAACAGCCCATGAGATGGCGGAAGTGGGCATCATTCTCCTCGACGGTAAGAATGAGATTCTGGCCCAGAGTGAGAATGCTGAAAATGTATTAAGCAAAGTATTAAAAGAATTCACCTAGAAAAAGTACCAAAGGAATCAGTAGATTACGAAGGAGAATATCCATGAGTATATTAACCATCGTCGGCATCGGTCCGGGAAGCGCCGGTTATTTTATGCCAGCCGCAAAAAAGAAAATGGAAGAAGCACACACAGTGATCGCAGCAAAGCGTCTGCTCCCTATGCTTTTGGAACATTGTCAGACCGAAACCACACATTTTGTGGTCATGGGTAAGATCAAAGAGACCTTTCTCATGATCGACCGATTATTAAAAGAAGATAAGAAGGTGGTGCTCACCGTAAGTGGTGACCCATTGATGTACAGCCTTTATAAAACCATATGTAATGACCCGATCAGTGCAGATTGGAAGATGGAGATACTCCCTGGAATTGGTTCTTTGCAGATGTTAGGCGCAGCCTTTGGACAAACGATGGAAGATGCCAGGCTATTAAGTGTACATGGCAGAAGCATGTCGGCAGGAAGCATTGCCATGCATGTGACGGAGAATCCTAAGGTTTTCTTCCTCTGCAGTAAGGAACAAGGACCGGCCTTTCTGGCAAGAATCATGCTGGAGTATGGCCTTGATGATGTGACGATCTATGCAGGAGCAGAATTATCCTATGAGGATGAGATGTTGGTGAGCGGCAGTCCGCAGGAGATGGTAGAAAAGGAGTTTCCGTCTCTTTGTGTTGCCATGATCCGAAATCCGGCGCCGAGGGCCATCACCCGTCCTTGCTTTTTAAGCGATGCGGATTTTGTCAGAGATAAGACACCGATGACCAAGGAGGAGATTCGTGTTCTGATCTTACATAAAATGAAACTTCATCCCGATGATATCGTATGGGACGTCGGTGCCGGTACCGGCTCCATCTCCATCGAATGCGCAAGACAGACACCATTTGGACAAGTACACGCTGTGGAAAGGAATGATCTGGCAATCTCCCTGATTCAGAAAAATAAGGAGAAATTTGCCACCGATCATCTGACCATCTGGCAGGGAGATGCCGCCGAGGAAGTGAAAAAGCTTCCGATGCCGACCAAGGTATTTATCGGCGGAAGTGGCGGTAAACTGAAAGAGATCATGGCGGTGATCGCTGCTTTTGCAAGACCGATTCAGGTAACGGTATCCGCTGTGACCATTGAAACCATCGCGGAAACCAGTGAGATTCTCGGTCAGTATGATCCGGACTATGATGTGATCCAGGCTACCGTCGGCAGAGGAAGGAAGATTGGCAGTTATCATATCATGGATACCAATAACCCAGTTATGATTTTCACAGCACAGATTGGGGGAGAAAGATAATGGCAAAAAAGGCATTGATGGTAGTTAGTTTTGGCACAAGCTTTGATGAAGCGATGCCGGCAATTGAGAATATCGAGCGTATCTGCAGGGAGGCATACCCGGATTATGATTTTTATCGCGCATTTACCTCCGGTATGATCATTCGTAAATTAAAAAGAGTGAAGGATATCACCATTCTTAATCCGGAGGAAGTGATGGAGAAGCTGGTGGCAGAAAGCTATGAGGAAGTCATCTGTCAGCCGACCCACATCATCAATGGGGTGGAAAATGATAAAATGATCGGTATGCTGAACAAATACAAGGATCAGATTCCGGTCATTCGTATCGGCGCCCCTTTATTGACCGATGAGAGTGATTATCTGAAGTCCTGCGAGATCGTCATGCAGGAATTGAAAGAGCCATTGGGGGAGAAAGAAGCCTTTGTTCTCATGGGACATGGCACAGAACATTATGCCAATAGCGCATATTGTCAATTTGAAAATACCCTTCGTGACTTGGGACATGAGAGAGCTTACGTAGGAACCGTAGAAGGCTTTCCGGCGCTCGATTATGTGATTCGTCGCTTAAGAAGAAGAAATATAGAACATGTAACGATCATGCCTCTGATGATCGTGGCAGGGGATCATGCCCGCAATGATCTGGCCGGTGCAGAAGCAGACTCCTGGGATTCCATCCTTAAGGCAGAGGGATTCCGGACCTCCGTAATTCTCAAAGGATTGGGTGAGATCGATGCCATCGGAGATCTCTTCGTGGAGCATCTGGCTAAGGCGGAACAGATTTAATCTCTGACGTAGAATTCTTGTGATTTCCAGTCTAAGAGTATGCTGACCGCAAGGCATGCTGAGCAAGGACAGGAGAAAGAAGGCGTTCGGAGGAATAGAAAGGATAGATATGAAAGGAAAATTATACGGAATCGGTGTAGGTCCGGGAGACCCGGAATTATTAACCTTAAAAGCAAAAAGATTGATTGAGGAATGTGATGTCGTGGCAGTGCCTGTGAAGAAGGTGGGAGAGGACTCCGTGGCTTTACAGATTGCCAATGCAGCGGTTGCCATTCCGCAGGATAAGATCGTTGAGATTTTATTTACCATGAATAAGGATAAGACCAAGCGAGAGGAATGTCGTCAGGCAGCGGCCAACTCCATCGCACAGATTCTGGATCAGGGGAAAGATATCGCCATGTTAGCCTTGGGTGATATCGGAATTTACAGTACTTACGCTTATGTACATAAGCGCCTGATCAAGGCAGGATACCAGGTGGAGATGGTCTCTGGTATTCCATCCTTCTGCGCCGGTGCCAGCAAGGCCAACATCTCCATCGTGGAAGGAAATGAATCCTTTGGTGTCGTTCCATCCCTCAAGGGAATCGATCAGGTGGAGAAATGTCTGGGTGTCTTTGACAATCTTGTCATCATGAAGGTGGGCAATCATGTGAAGGAAGTCTATGATCTCCTTGCAGCAAAGGGAAAAGAAAATGATGCCATCATCATCAGTAATGTCGGTATGGAAGGCGAATATGTCGGTCCATTGCTTCCGGAACGCGAATATGGCTATTTCACAACTATGATCATTAAAAATGAATTATAAAAGACATCAGATATACGAAAAAGCAGAAAAAAATCAGAGATAGGCCTTAGAAAGCAGCATGCAGAAAGGTCTACGAAGATAGGAAGCAAATGAAATAAAAATGAAAACAATGAAATATGACACAATCGTGATTGCGGGTACCTCGGAATCACGACAAATGATCGAGGAAGAATTAAAAAAAGGAAAAAAAATCTTGGCAAGTGTGGCCACGGATCTGGGGGCACAGATGCTCGAGGAATACCAGATTGATGTGCATATCGGAAGATTGGATCTGGATGGTTTTCTTTCCTTTTTTCAGGAAAATCCCTGTGAGAAGATCATCGATGCTTCCCATCCATTTGCTAAGATCGTGACCGAGACGGTACAAGAGGCAGCCGGGCAGCTGGGAATCCCCTATGAGCGATATGAGCGAAAGAATCTTACCTATGACTATGAGAAGATCATCCGCGTGGCCGATGTAGAGGCAGCCATTGAGGTATTGAATCAGACGACAGGGAATATTTTATTAACTACAGGGGTAAATACCTGCGGACGCTATCAGGCATCTGTCCGGGATGCTTCGAATCGGGTCTATGTCAGAGTATTGGATAATGAAGCATCCTACCAAGGCTGCCAAAAAGCAGGCTATGCTCCGGATCATGTATTTGGAGAGATGCCCCCTTATACGGTAGAAGATAATCTTCGTCTGCTTCATAAGATTCATGCCACCGTTATGGTCTCGAAGGATAGCGGAAAGACCGGCGGAGTGGATGTAAAGGTGCAGGCCTGTAAGGAGGCCGGGATTCCTATGATCCTGATTCAGAGACCGCAATAAGAGAAATGATCATTTCAAGTCATCGACAAAATACAGTGTAACAAAGGGAAAAATCTATGAATAAAAAGAAAAAGATGCCACGCATCCTCTTTGCCGGAGCCAACAGTGGCTGTGGGAAAACCAGTATCACCTGTGGGGTATTAAAGGCGCTGGCCGATCGCGGTCTGTCCATACAGGCCTATAAATGCGGACCGGATTATATTGATCCTATGCTTCATAGTCATATTACGGGAGGAAATTGCCGGAATCTGGATCCTTTTTTCTCCACAGGAGAGGATCTTCGTTACCTGATGGCCAAGGATAGTGCAGATGCGGACTTCACGGTGGTAGAAGGGGTCATGGGTTATTACGATGGCATCGGCGTATCCAGTGAAAAAAGCACCTATACCGTATCGGTGGAGACCAGGACTCCGGTGATTCTGATCTTTAACGTCAAGGGCATGTCTCATACGATGATTCCTTTGATCAAGGGTATGATTGAATACCAGTCCAACCCAGTCAAGGGAGTGATCCTCAACCGATGCAGTCAGGGGATGTTCCGGATGATGAAGCCGGAGATTGAAAGGGCTCTTCCTGTTAAGGTCGTCGGATATTTTCCACCCAAGGAAGGGATCCATATCGGCAGTCGGCATCTGGGATTGATGACCGCAGCAGAGATTGAGAATCTGGATCAGGTTATCGAAGTGTTAGGTGATACCGCCAGAGAGGGAATTGATCTGGATGCCATTCTGGAGATTGGCGCCCAGGCCGAAGAATTAGAGATGGTGGAAAAACCTCAGATTCCTAAGCCAAAGGCTCGCATCGCCCTGGCTATGGATAAGGCCTTTTGTTTTTATTATCAGGAGAATCTGGAGATCTTAGAGCAGATGGGTGCAGAGCTTGTTCCCTTCAGTCCGGTCAATGATAAGGCTCTGCCGGAAGAGATGGATGGAATCTATCTGGGGGGAGGCTATCCGGAAAGCTATCGCAAGGAATTATCGGAAAATGATGCCATGCGTCAGTCCATCCGACAGGCAGCTGCGGCAGGAAAACCAATCTTTGCGGAATGTGGTGGATTCATGTATGTCTGCGATCATCTGATCGAGACGGATGGAAGCAGCCAACCGATGTTGGGCTTGATTCCGACGGATGTGGAGATGACAAAGCGTCTATCGATGCAGTTCGGTTATGTCACATTACAGGCGCAAAAGGATACGGCCTATTTTCAGGCGGGAGATACGATTCCTGTCCATGAATTTCATTATTCTAAGGCCAAAAAGCGTGGAGATGTGGCCCGCATGACCAAATCCACCGGACGTAGCTGGGAAGGACTGTACGTAAAGGAACATATTCTGGCAGGATATCCACATTTCTATTTCCATAATTGTAAATATGTGGCGAGAAGATTTGTGGACCTGGCGGCAGAATCACAAGGAAAGAATCATAAGATTGGATGATTCCATAAAAGATTGAAAGAAAAGAGAAAGAATCGCTTTGATTAAAAAAGCGAGGAATAGAGGCTTTTTATGAAGTTAATCTATGCAATGATCCTGGGCTTTCTTCTGGATCTGATTCTGGGAGATCCCCATGGACTGATTCATCCGGTACAGATGATCGGATGGTTCATCGATAAGATAAAATGTGGTATGCAGCATATGATCTATGGCTGTTCCTACCAGGAAGTGAAGGAAAAAGGAATCAAGCGCAAGGAAAAGGCAGAATTACTCTGCGGCTATGTCCTGATGCTGGTGATCGTTCTGGGTACTTTCCTGGTGATCTATGGAATTCTTTTCCTGGCAAGGAAGCTCCATCCCCTGCTTGCCTTTGCTTTGGAAGCATTTTTTATCTATCAGATTCTGGCGACCAAGAGTCTGAAAACAGAATCCATGAAGGTCTATTATAAATTAAAAGAAGGGGATCTGGCCGGCGCCAGAGTGGAGATATCCTATCTGGTTGGAAGAGATACCATGGAGCTTGATGAGAGTGAGGTGGCGAAGGCCGATGTGGAAACCATCGCGGAGAATACGGCAGATGGAATCATCGCCCCTTTATTCTTCATCGCCCTCGGTGGCGCTCCTCTGGGCTTTGCCTATAAAGCGGTGAATACCCTGGATTCCATGGTGGCCTATCGGAATGAAGAACTCATACATATCGGTCATGCATCGGCCCATCTGGATGATATCTGTAACTTTATCCCAGCCAGACTGGCAGCGATCCTCATGATCATCGCCAGTGGGATTTTGCGCCTGGACTTTCAGGGAGCGATTCGTATTTTTCGCAGAGATCGCTTCAATCATTTAAGTCCCAACAGTGCCCAGACAGAGGCAGTGGCTGCCGGTGCGTTGAATATACAGCTGGGAGGGACCCATTCTTATTTTGGCAAGCCGGTTGTGAAGCCAACCATTGGGGATGATATCCGGCCGGTGGAATACGAAGATATTAAAAGAACCAATCAATTATTATATGTCAGCGCATGCTTGATGCTCTTGCTGGGAATCCTGATCAGCGCATTGATTTATGTGGTGATCATTTAAAGGGAAGTAGTAGATCGCAGGACCGTTTTTGTCAAGGAGCCTGCCCGCGGATCCATATAGTGATTCGCCATGGAATCAGATCGAGGTTTGTGGTATGAAAAAAGACGCTCACGGTGGAAATATTTATAAAAAAGCAAAAGAATTGGGGATAAGGCAGGAAGAAATCCTGGATTTTTCCGCCAACATCAGTCCTTTGGGTCTGCCGGAGGAGATTCGGGAGGCCATGATCGCCTCCGTGGATGGTATCATCAATTATCCGGATCCGGAGTGTATGGAATTAAAGGCTGCCATCGCTGCTCACGATCAGGTGGATGTGGATTTTATCACCTGTGGAAATGGAGGTGCGGATCTTCTGTATCGGATTGCATTTGGATTAAGACCGAAGAAGGTTTTACTTCCGGTTCCCTGTTTTGTGGAATATGAAGAAGCGCTGCGGGCAGCCGGGGCGGAGATCCTTTATCTGCCCATGGACGAGAATCTTCTTCCCGGTGAGGAAGTATTGGAGGCCATTACCGAGGATATCGATCTTTTGGTCCTTTGTAATCCCAACAATCCTACCGGCCTTCTACTGTCCAGAGAGTATCTTATAAAAATTCTCCAACGAACCGCAGAAAGCGGAAGCAAGCTTCTTCTGGATGAGTGCTTCCTGGAAATCACACGCTGGGAAGAGGCGCTTACTTTAAAGCCATATCTTAAGCAATATGAGCAGCTGATGATTCTCAAATCATTTACCAAGCTCTATGCCATCCCAGGTGTCAGACTTGGATATCTCTTAAGTAGTAATCAGGGAATCATCCAAGCGGTCAACCATGCCGGGCAAGCCTGGTCCGTCAGTCATATCGCCCAGGCGGCCGGAATCTGCGCACTGTCCTTGACGGAATATAAGGAGAAAGTCATTCAAACTGTGGCAAGGGAGCTTGCCTTTATGAAGCAGGAACTCTCGAAATTACCGATTCGTCTTTACGACGGACAAGCCAACTATCTCTTCTTCCGTACACCGGGGATCACAGACCTGGACCGCCGATTGGAGGAGAAGGGGATTATGATCCGTAACTGCAGTAATTATGTCAATTTAGGCGAGGATAATTGGAGAGTTGCAGTAAAAGATCATGCAGCAAATGAAAAGTTATTAGAAGCATTGCATCATATTATGAAGGAACTATCTCGCGAGAGTGGCTGATGATCCTGTGAACGGTATAAGAAGGGATCGAGACAGAGGGAAGCGCAGGGGTTCCAATGGGAATGACGTCAGTAAATCCGCTGCGAAGACCAGTGAGTTTTGATGTTAGGAAGAAAATGAAAAGAGTCTTGTATGAGATGAGCGGCAAAGACTCAGAATGGAGATTATTATGGCAAAAGCAATTATGGTGCAGGGGACCATGTCTAATTCCGGCAAGACCTTCGTCACAGCAGGTCTGTGTCGCGTCTTCAAGCAGGACGGCTACCGTGTGGCCCCCTTTAAATCACAAAATATGGCATTGAATTCCTTCATTACCAGAGAAGGATTGGAAATCGGTCGCGCCCAGGCTATGCAGGCAGAGGCAGCGATGATCGAGCCGACGCATTGGATGAATCCCATCCTTTTGAAACCAACCTCCCATATGGGATCTCAGGTCATCGTAAATGGAGAAGTATACGATAATCTGAGCGCCCAGGAATATTATCGGATAAAGGATAATCTGGCGCCGGCTGTTTTGGAAGCCTTCCAGCATCTGGCAGCGGAGAATGATATCATCGTCATCGAGGGTGCCGGCTCTCCGGCGGAGATCAATCTGGCCGAAAATGATATCGTAAATATGGGAATGGCCAAAATGGCTCAGGCCCCTGTGATCCTAGTGGCAGATATTGACCGTGGCGGCGTCTTTGCTTCTGCTTATGGAACCGTAAAATTATTACCACAGGAAGATCAGGACCGTTTTTGTGGTATCGTCATCAATAAATTCCGTGGAGATGTGGAGATTTTAAAACCAGGCCTTAAAATGCTGGAAGATCTGACCGGAAAACCAGTCTTAGGTGTCCTGCCGATGGAGAAGATTGATGTGGATGATGAAGACAGTCTGTCCGATCGTCTCAATCAGAAGACCATCACCGAAGGCATCGACGTGGCAGTCATTCGTCTTCCTCACATTTCCAATTTTACGGATTTTTCTGTCTTTGAATTAATTCATGGCGTATCCTTACGCTATGTTAGCGATAAAAGAGAACTGGGTCAACCGGATCTTATTCTGCTTCCGGGAACCAAGAATACCATGGCGGACATGGAGTGGCTCATCGAGAGCGGCTTAGAAGGCGCCATTATCCGACAGGCCAAAAACACCAGAGTCATCGGTATCTGTGGCGGCTTCCAGCTCCTGGGAAAAGAGCTTCATGATCCGGAGGGTGTGGAACATGGTGGAGATATGCGAGGCCTGGGTCTTCTCGATACCTCCACGGTATTCCAGGGGGGAAAAACCCGTACCCGTATCCACGGAACCATCGCCGAGGAACATAATATCTATGGACTGGATAACCGCCTGGTGGAAGGCTATGAGATTCATATGGGTCTTACCGGAAATCTTGGCTCCGCGATTCCGATGATTACCCTGGAGGATGGCCGCGTGGATGCCTATATGACGGAAGATGGCCGTATCTGGGGTAGCTATCTGCATGGCATCTTCGATAATGAGGACCTGGTATTTGCCCTGGTACATGATATCATGCAGGAAAAAGGCATTGATCCGGAAGCAAATGAATTAAGCATCGCAGAGTATAAAGAGATTCAATATAATAAACTGGCCGATCTGATCCGCAAGAACATGGATATGGACCGCATCTATTCGATTCTTTTTGGAGAAGAAAAAGCGCCTGCTGCAGAGAAAGCAGGCTGTGGCGGCCTGGAGGATGATAAGTCTGGCAGAGGTCTGATCCATCTCTATTGTGGGGATGGCAAAGGAAAAACCACCTGCAGCATGGGACTTTCGATTCGAGCTGCCGGTAGCGGAAAGAAGATTCTTCTGCATCAATTCCTCAAATCCAATGATTCCAGCGAGCTGAATATTCTGAAGACGCTTGCAAATGTTACCATACTTCCGTCAATTCCGACAAAGAAATGGACCTTCCAGATGAACGAAGAGGAATTAGAAGCGCTTCATCGTCAAAACGACAGTATGCTGGATCAGATCATGGCGATGGCAGCGGATTATGATATGATCGTCCTGGATGAAAGCTTGTATGCCATGGATAAAAATCTATTAACCGAAGAAAAAATGCTTACCTTTATGAAAGAAAAGCCAGCTTCCCTGGAACTGGTACTGACCGGACGAAATCCATCACAGGCTGTACAGGACCAGGCAGACTATATTTCAGAGATCTGTAAGCGTAAGCACCCATTTGACAAGGGAATCGCTTCCCGCGTCGGAATCGAGAAATAAAATGGCACATTTTCCAGTTTTTATCGACTTATCCCAGAAAAAAGTAATCCTTTTTGGAGCCGGGAAAGTCGCTCTTAGAAAAATAGAAACACTAATAAAATATCATGCGGACCTGGAGATCATCTCCCGGTCCGTTTTGCCGGAAATTGAACATTTACTCCCGGCAGAGAGAATCCATAAGATGGAAGGCTTCAAGATGGAAGACTTTTGCGAAGTGGGAAAAAGGCCAGAGAGTCAGGAACAAGAGACCGCTACAGAACAGAGCCACAGTGAGGATTCCCTGTCAACAGAGCAGTCTTTCCTTGATTTCTGGCTGGCTCAGGCAGATCTGGTCATCGCAGCCACAGGCAGTCGTTCTCTGAATCATTACATCTCCTCTTATTGCCATGCCCACGATATATTGGTCAATGTCATCGATGCTCCGGAGGAATGTAGCTTTCTTTTTCCTTCTGTCGTCAAAAGGGGAGAGATCAGCATCGGAATCAACACGGCCGGCAACAGTCCCATCGTATCCAAGCAGATCCGTAAAGAGATCGAAGAAGCCATTCCGGACTATTATGCGGATATTGCTTCACAATTGGGAGAAGTCCGGGAATATATAAAAAAGCATGTTGAAAAGGAAGCCGATCGCCGCAAGATCTTGAAAACCCTGGCAGCCAAGGCATTTCAGGAGAAAAAAAGCCTAACAGAAGCAGAAATCACAGAAATTATTTTAGCTTATGCTTAGAAAATGGACAGGAGGCCCTTGCCTTGTCCTCATTTTTGATGTATTCTACCGAATGATACTTTATCGTAAAGAAGTAAAATACCCATCCCGTCAAAGGAATTTCGGAATTTATGAAAGAGGATATATATGGTACAATTGGTAGAAGATCGTCTGGATATCGATACTTATCTTAATTTACGAAAAGCGGTGAATTTTAAACCGCTTACCCGTGATCAGGCCAAAAGAGCCTTGGATCATAGCTTATATATTATTACAGCAATCAAGGACGGAAAGGCCGTCGGTATGGGACGAATCGTCGGTGACGGCTCCGTCATCTGTTATGTGCAGGATCTGATCATTCTGCCGGAGGTGCAAGGGCAGGGAATCGGCAGCCTGATCCTGGAAACCTTGAAGGATTTTGTCATGAAGATCGGTTTTCCGGGAACGACCATGATGTTTTGCCTCATGTGTGCAAAAGGCAGAGAAAGCTTTTATGAGAAGCATGGATTTACGGCCAGACCAACGAAGGATCTGGGACCGGGTATGATCACCTATCTGGAACTGTGAGAGGATTTCCTATAGAGAAGGGTCATGTGCGAGAGACAAGAAGAATATTTTCTGAATTTCAACGATTTTTCATCATTTCTATGCTATAATGTCTAAGGACATTTATCCTGATGAAGAAGCAAGAAGGAAGCAGGAAGGGGAGGAATATAGTATGATTCGTAGAAGAAGATTAAGATCCAGCGCATATATGCGTGACTTGGTTCGTGAAACAAGCGTTGGCATCAACGATTTGATTTATCCATTGTTTGTGGTAGAGGGAAAGGATATGAAGAATCCGATTCCATCCATGCCGAATATCTATCAGTACAGCATCGACCGTCTCGATGAAGAACTGGACCGTATCCGTCAGGCCGGCATCCGTGGTGTCTTACTGTTTGGTATTCCGGAGCATAAGGACGAGTGTGGTTCCGAAGCTTATAATGAACATGGTATCATTCAGGAAGCCATCCGTTACATTAAGAAGGTTTTCCCGGAATTGGTTGTCATCGCAGACATCTGTTTATGTGAATATACTTCCCATGGACACTGTGGTCTGATCAAAGACGGCCAGATTCTCAATGATGAGACGCTTCCATTACTTGCGAAAACCGCAGTGACCTGTGCGCAGGCTGGTGCCGATATGGTCGCTCCTTCCAATATGATGGATGGTCATGTGGAAGCCATTCGTGAAGCCTTGGATGAAGCTGGTCTTGCAACTACACCGATCATGGCCTATAGTGCGAAGATGGCATCCGGTTATTATGGTCCATTCCGTGATGCAGCACATTCTGCACCAGGATTTGGTGACCGTAAGACCTATCAGATGGATTATCATAATCCTAGAGAAGCCATGCGTGATATCTGGGATGATATCGATGAAGGTGCCGATATCATTATTGTAAAGCCGGCTCTGGCATACATGGATATCCTGAAAACAGCCTCCGAAGAGACCAATATGCCACTTTGCGCTTATAACGTAAGTGGAGAGTATTCTATGGTGAAAGCTGCCGCTGCCAATGGCTGGATTGATGAGAAGAAGATCGTCATGGAGAATATGATCGCCATGAAGCGTGCCGGAGCGCAGATGATCATCACCTATCATGCCCTTGATGTGGCAAGATTTATCAAAGAAGGATATTAAAAGCAGAATGATCTTAGAATGGAACGCTGGGATACATTCGTTCTTATTTGAAAAGACAGGATTTTATGGGAATCCTGTCTTTTTTCGTCCTCTTTTTCCCGGACATCCAAAAGAGATAGCGCTGGGATGTTTGTCACTACTAATTAAACAGAAATTCCTATTGACGAACAAAGGGGGTTCTATGATAAGATAAATAGATATTTTGTGTCTTAGTTTTCACATTTTCTATACATTTATCATGTATCCTATAACAAAAGTTTTGCGTCAAAAAGGAGAAAAAAGATGATTTCTTCCTTGCGATGCAGAATGACAAAAAAGAAAGAGGAGTATTTTAATGTCAAATGGAAGAAAAAAACCTGGGGTTTTCTTTCTGTTTTGTCTGTGTCTGTTCCTGGTCTGCTTCTGTTTATTGGATCGAAAAAAAGCAGAAAGGAATCAGGCAGAGGAAGACACGGTAGAGATGGCAGAAACCGATCTATCCGCCGATTCTGCTCTTTTGGATATCCGGGCATCGGATGCCACACAGACGGAAGAGAAAGTGACCAAGCCCCGTTTTTCCAAAGAAAGTGGTTTCTACGAGGATTCCTTTTCCTTGACCATGGAAGCCGATCAGGGCTGTACGATCTACTATACGACAGATAGTTCCATCCCTACCACAGATTCTAAGAAGTATGAGGATTCTATTTTGATCGATGATGTAAGCAGTCAGGAGAATCAATACTGTATGCGGACAGATTTTGAGCCTTATACCATTCTACAACTCTATGAAGGACAGGAAGCAACCTATCCCGGTTACTACTGTCGGTACATGATGCCACAGACCAAGGTCGATAAATGTAAGGTCATACGTGCCATCGCCGTAGACCAGGATGGAAATTGTAGCGATGTTATGACCGCTTCCTACTTTATCGATTATGAGAATAAGAGCGGCTATGATAATATGACCGTGATTTCTCTGGTATCGGATCCGGATGGTTTGTTCGGGGAAGAAAAGGGCATCATGGTAAATGGTAAGACCTATAATGAGAAGTTTCAAAACGGAGACTTTGCCACAAGCAGTTCTACTTTTGATAGCAGAGATTATACCAATACCTATGCCGGCCGTGGCAAGGAATGGGAGCGGGAGGTACATATTGATTATTTTAGCAGTGACGAATCCGGTGAGAATCTGGTATTCTCCCAGGAAGCCGGTATCCGTCTCCATGGAAATCAATCCCGAGTGGGACAAACTTACAAGTCTTTTAATCTCTATGCCAGGGAAGAATACGATGGCAATGGCACCTTCCTTTCGCCTCTCTTTGGGGATGGACTCTTATCGGATACCGTTACTTTGATGAGAGGAAATGATCCGAGAAATTATTATCTTTGTCAGCTTATGGATCAGCACACCATGTATGCACAGAAGTACCGCATGGTACAGGTTTTTCTTGACGGAGAGTATTGGGGCCTCTATGCGATTCAGGAAAGATATAGCAGTACACAGTATATAAAGAGGCACTATAATCTGGAGAAGGGAGAGTATAGTCTTTTCAGTGGAAGTCCACATGGCTTAAAGGCCAAGAAGGGAAATGAAAAAGCAACAAAAACCTCCTTTAAGAATATGAAGGCCTATATCGCCGAGCATGATTGCTCTGATGACGATGTCTATCAGAAGATCTGCAGCATGATGGATGTACAGAGCTTTATTGATATCTATGCTGCCCGGATCTATCTTGCCGATCAGGATTGGAACTGGTATAAGAATCAATACCTTCTCTATTATGAGGATAAGTGGCACTGGATGGCCTACGATCTTGATTACGGAACCGGTTCCCATGTAACATCACAAGTGGATAATAATACCTTTACCTCGGTACGACTGAATGCAGAGCAATCTCTGGAAAATGATCCCATTTTCTCTTACCTGATCAAGAATAAAGACTTTAGCCGGGATTTTGTCAATACCTTTATGGATCTGGCAAATGACACATTTTCTGCCACCAAGGTAAAGGCGGATAAGGATCAATTCCTCGATGCTTATTGGGCGGCAAGTATGAAATCGGTGGAGCGCTATCCACAGCCAGGCGAAACGGTGGAGGCAGATGAGGAAGCGCATTCGAATTATATTACAGAGCAGTTTGATCAGATGATTGCCTTCTTCAAGCAAAGACCGGCCTATGCCAGCAGTTATCTAAAAGATTATTTTGGCCTCGATGGAGAATTGGCAGATGTCAAGCTGAAGGTGGA
>R25__coassemble_413_pt1 | contig 25457 bp, 21 predicted proteins | sample R25__metabat2_low_PE_006 | metagenome-assembled genome bin R25 | reverse complement strand
GGTTCCCGGAATGCCACAGGAGACCTTCCCCTCTGCCACCCCATCCAGCATAAAATCAACGCCTAGGAAATCGGTGTCTCTTGTCAGTTCGATCTGACTGGCATGAAGATCCGCACCGTCCTTCAAGCCAAAGGTCTGAATCGGACAAGTCGCATTACGTGTTATTTCAGCGAAATGTTCATCATCTACATTGGCAAAGCCCTTTCCGGACTGCCGGAATAACATCGCCTTGCAAGCAAGATACTCTTCAAAGCTTTCATGTTCATTCGGTCCGATGTGGTCCGGAGAAAGATTGGTAAAGAGACCATAATCAAACTCGATGCCTGCCGTACGGTCTAATTTAAATCCTTGGGAAGATGCCTCCATAACGACACATTGGCAGCCGGCATCCACCATCTGTCGAAAATACTTATGAATATCGTAGGATTCCGGTGTCGTGTTATTGACAGAAATATGTTCCTCTCCGATCACGACCTCAATGGTTCCGATCACACCGGTTTTCTTACCGGCGGCTTCCAGCATCTCCTTGATCATATAGCTTGTGGTCGTTTTTCCCTTGGTTCCTGTGACAGCAATGGTTTTCAGCTGTCTGGCTGGATAATCAAACCAGGCAGCAGAGATATAAGCCATGGCTTTACGTGTATCTGCCACCTGGATCACGGTAACATCGCCCGTGACCTCGATCTCATCCTGAATAACAAGCACTGCTGCACCTTTTTCCACCGCTTGTCCTGCAAAACGATGTCCATCAAAGGAAGCTCCTTTGATGCATAAAAACAGACATCCCTCCACAAGCTTACGACTGTCATTGATCACTGCAGTCACTTCCGTGTCAAGACTTCCTTTCACACATTTATATTCGAATTGTTCTAATAATTTTCTTAAAAGCATAGGATACCTCTTTTCATTTTACTCTATCTCTTCTGATTGTACCCTTTAAAAATAAGACCGTCAAGCAAACAGGCAAAAATCAAAAGAAAGAAAAGACTGCCGCACAAAACTCCTCCGCTATCCACACAAACATCAAAAAAGCGACAGGCACGGCCGGGCACAAAAAACTGATGAATCTCATCACTAATGGCATAGGTGATACAAACCAGGATGGCAGTAAGACGATATATATTCCAGGATATTTTTTCCCCACACACCGATTGCTGAAAAATAGAGCAGCGTCCCCTTTTTCTCTTTCTTCCCTCTGTTTTGATACGCCATGCCAGAAAAAAGAAATGAAGCTGCATAAAGAAAGCAAGCACCATATATTCCGTAAAATGGGCACATTTACGGATAGGCTTCTCCCAAAATTCTACCCAAAAAAGCATGCGATCTTCAGACATCCTTCCATGAAAGAATGTCATAAAGAGGGAAAGTAATTTTTTCGTCAAGCCTTGACTCATCCCGGAAGAATTGTCGGCATTTGCTGCGGAAAAACAAAAAATCATTCCCATGATCAGAAGAAGGAGCAGAAGGGAAGTGGTCCAAAAAATCATTAAATATCTATGAGAAATCCCGGAGCGAAGTTCCTCGCCCCGGGAAGTATATCTACTCTTCATAAAAATCTTCTGTAAAATCCTCTTCTTCGTCAAAATCGATATAATCAAGTTCTTCTTCCATCACTTCCTCCGGAAGAATCTCAATCTTCATATCATATAATTCCTTCACTGCAATGGATAATGGCTTATCATCTTCTTTACTGTCTACCAATGGTTCTTTTCCTGCAATGATCTCTCTGGCTCTTTTGGAGGTAGCAATGACGATGGAATAGCGACTGTCGATTCCATTTTCACTCTCTTTATTGATCTTGTCCATTAATTCTGTATAAGATGGATGTAACATAATGAATCTCCTTCCTGAAACTATCTGACTCTAATTCATCATTATAATATATATTCATTTTCGTCCTGCTTAAGCAGACGATCCAAACTCTTTCTTAACATTTACTGCAATCCGCCGGAGGCTTTTATCGAAGTCGGAGATGGAGCTCCCACTTGATGAAATGAAGCTTTTACTCACCACTTATAGAAGTGGGAGTCTTCTTGGACGCGATAAAATGCTGCAGATCACTTCTGATCTGAGAAATAAAATGCTTTTGATGCTTTACCTGCGTATTCTCCACATCAATGATATGAAGAATATCTTCGACACACTTCTCAATCTGGCCGCTCTCGTTACATACAATATAATCGTAGGCCTCAATAAATGCAGCTTCTTCCACGGCTCTGCCAAGACGGGCTGTGATCACATCAGATGTTTCACTTTCCCTGCCGACCAGACGGTCCTTCAAAACCTCTGCGGATGGTGCCGTGATGAAAATCAGAATCGCATCCGGATACTGCTTCTTGATATTCATGGCTCCCTGCACCTCGATCTCAAGGATCACATTCTCACCGGCAGCAAGCTTATCCTCCACGAACCTTCTTGGTGTTCCATAATAATTACCAACGTAGGTAGCATATTCGAGAAAACCATTCTGCTCGATGGAAGCAAGAAACTCTTCCTTCTTTAAAAAGAAATAATCCACACCATGCTGCTCCTTGGGACGAGGATCTCTCGTGGTGGCAGAAACGGATAAACAATATCCTTCTTTTTTGATTAATTCCTTGCATACGGTTCCTTTTCCAACTCCGGAAAAGCCGGACAATACAATTAGATTTCCTTTTCTATCCATAGATAAACCTTTCTTTCTATCTTCTCATCTATCCTATTCGATATTCTGTACCTGCTCACGAATCTTCTCGATTTCTGTTTTCAGATCAATGGCAATATTAGAAATGGTAATATCATTACACTTTGAAAGAATCGTATTCGCCTCTCGATTCATCTCCTGGGCTATAAAATCAAGCTTACGACCGATTCCGCCTCCGGAAAGAAGGACTTCTTTCATGGCACTGCAATGACTTCTTAATCGAACGGTCTCCTCATCAACTGCGATCTTATCTGCATAGATCACAACTTCTGTCGCGATACGGGATTCATCGATATTCACATCGGTAAGAAGTTCTTGAACCTTAGTCTCCAGCTTCTTACGATAATCACTGACCATCTGTGGATAACGTTCTTCCACTAAAGTGATTTTTCCATCCATTCCATCAAGCTTGGCAATGATATCGTCCGCAAGATTCTGTCCTTCCTTCGCTCTACTCTCCAGGAACTGGGCTAAGGATAACTTTAAAGCCTCCATCAATACATACCGTGCGCTTTCCTGATTCATCTCATTCTCCTCTAAGGTCAACACCTCCGGAAAACGGGAAATCCGATATGCTGTCGCATCATTTGCAATGCCAAGACTCTCGGAAAGCTTATGAATAGCCTGATAATACTCTCTGCCAAGTTCTTCATGAAGATGGACGGTTGAGGTACGATCTGCCAGATCTTCATAAGAGATAAATACATCAACCTTACCCCTTTGAATCTCTTTTTTCAGATAGTTACGGATCTCCGTCTCTAAAAAACTGAACTTTCTGGGAATCTTAATATTAATATCACTATATCTGTGATTCACCGCTTTCATCTCAATCACAACCTTCAGGTCCTGATCGATGAACTCTCCACGGCCAAATCCTGTCATACTATTAATCAAATTTTTCACCTATGCCTCTCATCTAATCCATCACGCTCCGGTGTGTTCGGGCTAAATGCGGGCCATGCTTACATGACATCGGTCCGAACCACATCTCTGCCATCTCGCCGGAGGCTAACATCCATGACGCTGCTTTTCCTTCTGTCATGGTGAAGATAACAATACAGTAAACTTTATTATAACGGAAAATGAAAGGTCCGTCAATGATTCCTCTCATTTAAATCTTTTTGTAATAGTCGCAAATAATGAAGATGCACCCCTTTGGCCGAAGGAACAAAATAATCCGGAGCCAGCTCCGTATACTTAAAATGCTTGATTCCGCCTGCCTGCATACGTTCATAATAAGACATCAATTCACGAAAGCGTAGATAATAACATTCCTGCCGATGACTAAAATAAAGCAGGAAAAAGGCAACTCCGCCTTGCTTTTCGAAATCTCTCATAAATGCAATCTGATGAGAGTGAATATTCTGCATTGGGAAGGAATCAACCGCACATTCCTTTGCATCAAAACATACCGGAAATCCCTGTACCGCTCCAATATAATCCACAGTGCTGCGCTGATCAAAATAAGCCAGCGTAATCTGTCTGTTTTGTTTATCAAAACGCACCGGGGTAATGGGCGTGGGGATTTTTTGAATCAAGGCCAGATTCTTTTCCCGATAAGTCTCATTGGTATAGTTGATCATTTCCTCGAGAACAGATCCCCGAAGACCTCTTGAATTCCAGGTTCCCATTCTATCTCCCTTCCTTTTTTGATCCGGGGATCTTCGATCATCCCACAAAGAATTCCTATTTCTTTGAAACGCTTCCCGGGTCCTCCAGCTGATAAAATCTCAAAACTCTTTGGAAACTTTCCGGTAAAGGATCTTTTATGACCAAACCATGCAAATGACTGCCAAAATCTATCTCACAGCTATGTAGCATCTGATAAGAAATCCCCAGCTTACTTTTCAGCTTCTGGTTTTCGTTACGGCTGCCATACTTATAATCCCCTAAGATCGGATATCCTAAAGAAGCAAGATGTGCGCGGATCTGATGACTCTTACCGGTGATCAGCCGAATACGAAGTAAGGAAGCCTCTTTTCCTGCTTTTAGCACCTGATACTCTGTTTCGATGGCAACACTTCCTTCTATGGGAAGTTCTGAAAAATGGACCACATTCTTCTCGCGATCCTTTTGAAGATATCCCTTTACCTTACGGCCGGATGACACATGGCCACTGACGATTGCCATATAATACTTGGCAATACTACGATCCCTCAATACCTCCGACAACATCTGTAAGCCCTTGGTCGTAATCCCGCAAAGAACGATTCCGCTGGTATTCCGGTCAAGACGATTGGCGATCGAAGGGCGAAAATACTGCAGGTCCGACCCACTGACCCAGCCTTCCTTCCGGCATAATTCCAGAAGATAATCATTCAAAGAATCATCAGCCTGACTGGCCTTTTGGCTTAAGAGACCGGAGGGTTTATGAAGAATCACCAAATCTGAATCCTTATATAATACTTTTATCGCTTTTCTTAGCCGCTTCTCCTCCTGGGATAAATCTCTGGAGGAAGGTGCTTCTTTCTGCAAAGGTGTTTCTTTCTGCAAGGCTGCTCCTGTTTTTTTCTCTGCAGAAGGAGAGCGAACGGAAGAAAAAGCTTGCGAATCTGTAGGGATTCCACGGAACTTCTCAAAGGTTTCCTCCGAGAAAAAAATCTGAATCTTATCTCCGCTTTTTAGTTTTTCATTCCCTTCTGCTTTTTGTCCATTTAGCTTGATATTCTTTTTACGAAGCATTTTATGTAAAAAGCCACCGGAGGCCTGAGGAAGTACTTTGGCTAAAAAGCGATCCATCCTCTGTCCCTCCTGGGCTTTGGTAATCGATATTTCTCTCATTTTTATTTCTTTCTTTTTGCTTTATGTGTATTACGAAGAGGACTTCTGCCACTTTTTCTGGATTTATGATCACTTTCTTCGTGATTTCCGGTGGAAATGGATTTCTTCTGCTTCGAATGGTATTGTTCTGCTTTTTCCTTTTTCGCCGGATTTCTTTTGGAATCGGAAGACTTCTTTCCCTCGAAAGACTTTTTCCCCTCGGAAGACTTCTTTCCCTCGAAAGGCTTTTTCCCTTCGGAAGACTTATCCTTCCAAGGTCTCGGAGGAATCAGACATTTCTCTCCATAACCGATCAAATCCTCTCTTCCTGCTTGCAATAAGGCTTTTTTCACAATGTCATAGTTTTCCGGATTACGATATTGAATCAAAGCTCTCTGCATCTGCTTTTCCTTGAAAGTCACCGGAACATAAACCGGCTGTAGGCTACGTGGATCAAGACCTGTGTAAAACATACAAGTGGAAATCGTCCCCGGCGTCGGGTAAAAGTCCTGAACCTGTTCCGGCATATAGCCCAGATCTCTGACGTATTCTGCTAAAGTAATTGCCTCCTTAAGGTCAGATCCCGGATGGGAAGACATAAGATATGGCACTAAATATTGCTTTCGTCCCAATCTTTGATTGGTTTTCTCATAAGCCTTTTTGAATTCTTCATAAACAGCATTGGAAGGCTTGCCAAGGGTACGCAATACCTTATCACTGACATGCTCCGGTGCCACCTTTAACTGCCCGCTCACATGATAGCGGCATAATTCATGTAAGAAATCGGATTTCTTATCTGCCAGTACATAGTCAAAACGAATACCGGAACGAATAAATACCTTTTTCACTCCAGGCAAAGCGCGAAGCTTGCGCAAAAGAGCAATATAATCACTATGATCGGCCTCCAGATTCGGACAAGCGGTCGGGAATAAGCACTGGCGATGTGTACACACGCCTTTGCTTAACTGCTTCTTACAAGCGGTATGACGGAAATCAGCCGTTGGTCCGCCGACGTCATGAATATATCCTTTAAAATCCGGATCCGCAATCATCAGCCTTGCTTCCTTAAGAATCGATTCATGGCTTCTGACCTGTATCCGCCTTCCTTGATGGAAGGTAAGGGCGCAGAAGTTACAGCCGCCAAAACAGCCCCGGTTACTGACCAGAGAAAATTTCACTTCTGCGATGGCCGGAACTCCTCCAAGGGCATCATAGCAAGGATGCCATGTTCTGGCATAAGGAAGTTCATAGACATGATCCATCTCTTCCATGGTTAAAGGCAAGGAAGGAGGATTCTGTATGATATACTCCTTTTCTTTATAAGGTTCCACCAAACGCTTGGCCGTGATGGCATCGGTATTGATATATTGTTGATAGTAGCTTTTGGCAAATTCCTTTTTGGAAGCATTGATATCATTCCAGGATGGAAGCAGCTGATACTCTCCGCTTAATTCGGACAGATCACGGCAGCGAAAGACAGTACCCCTGACATAGGTGATATCTTTCACATTTAATCCACTATCCAAGGCCTCCGCGATCTCCAGGATGGAATGTTCTCCCATGCCATACATCAATAAATCCGCACCATAGTCAAGTAAAATACTTCGTTTTACCTTATCACTCCAATAATCATAATGGGCCAGCCTGCGAAGGGATGCTTCAATCCCCCCGATTAAAATCGGTGTATTTTTATAGCTTTTACGAATAAGATTTCCATATACGATGGTAGCCCGATCCGGTCTTTTGGAAAAAGCTCCTCCGGGTGTATAGGCATCCTGATGCCTTCTTTTCTTAGAAGAAGTATAATGGTTCACCATAGAATCCATGTTACCGGCAGAAACGATAAAGGCAAGTCTTGGCTGGCCGCAGACCGTGATACTGTCATCCTCTTTCCAATCCGGCTGGGCGATGACTGCCACCTTATATCCGGCATCCTCCAAAAGCCTGGTAATAATGGCCATACCGAAAGAAGGATGGTCGACATAAGCATCACCGCTGATATAGACAAAGTCCGCCTGCTGCCATCCCCTATCCTGCATCTCTTTTCGATTCATTGGTAAAAACTTATCCTGGTTACTCATCAATCTTCCTTGCTCCTATCTGGTCATCCTTTTTCTTTCCTTCAAATCTATCTGATATTATCCTACTTCCAGTGCATTGGTCAAGAATTCTTTTGTAATTCTTGAATTTCCTCTTCCGTCAAAGGTCGACATTGGCCCTTTTTCAAATGGAGATCCAGCAGCAAAGAGCCCATGGATAATCTTTTTAAATAAAGAACCTCCCGGCCGACTGCTTTGGCCATACGTTTCACCTGATGATAACGTCCTTCTTTGATATGGATCAAGACACCATAACCCTCTATATCTTTATCACAGGTCGCCAGATCCGTAAAAGAATCTACGGAGGATGTGGATAAGTCTTCCAAAAGTGCCGGCATGGTCTTTTTCTCATCACCGATATCCAGGCCTTCCTCAAATGCTCTGATTTCTTCCTCCCCGATCGGTCCATCAAGGATCGCATAATAACACTTATTCACATGCTTTTTGGGAGAAAGCAAGCGATGTGCCAGATCTCCATCGTCCGTCAAGAGAAGCAGACCTTCCGTATCTTTATCCAACCTTCCTACCGGTGCTACCTTTCCATAAATCGCCATGCCAAAAGGATCCTGGCTCCAATCCTGCTCCATCACTAGATCCAAAACTGTTTTTTCCCGATCATCGCGCGTCGCACAGATCAGTCCGGCCGGTTTATGCATCATCAGATAATGGAACTGTACAAGATGTAAGCGGATCCCATCCAGACAGATTTCATCCTCCAGCGGTATAACTTTCCGTCCCGGATCCTTCTCCTTTTGTCCATTTACCGTAACTCTTCCCTTTTTCAGCCAGTTTTTCACTTCGCTGCGGCTTTCCTTACTACATTCGCTTAAGTACTTATCCAAACGTATCTGTTTTTTCATCCGTTTTTTCGCCATCCCTTATAGTATTTATTCTTAATGATTCCTTTGGAGGCCTTTCCCCAGCCAAGGGGAAAATCATCCACACAGATCAAAACCCAGCCGTCTTCAACGGGACCATCGATGGTTTCTCCCTTTAGATAACGATCCAGACGATCATCCTTTTGACCAAGGGACAATACATTGGGATATTCCTTGGCGGTAAGAGCCATGGCCAGGGCTTGGCTTGGCTCAAAACGCTTCTTTTTACAATCTCCCAGATATAAACCGGAGCGAATCTGACGGATTCCTTGCATACCCGGAAACCCTTTGGGTAATAAAAAGACTCTTTCTTCCAAAAATAGCATATCTTCGATGGAGAAGGTCCAGGGAATATCCTCAAGGAAATGCCCCATTTCTTCCGGAATCTCTATCTTTTCCTCCCTGGATGCAGACTGCATGCTTTTTCCTTTTTTCTTTGTTTTCTTCTTTTCTTTTTTCTCCGGTAAACTCTTTTGGGAGCAATCGTCGCTAAGATTGACAGAAGACCAGGCTTCCGGCTCCTCCTCCTTTGCTAAAAGTGCGGCAAATTGTCCTTCGCCCTTTACTCTATGACACCAGAACCTGCGACACTTTTTCAATTCCGGATCCTCCTTACTGCTGTACTCCGGCATCCCCATGGAAACTCCTTCAGCGATTGGCAGGTCTAACAAATGAAAACCCTTTTCCAGCAAAAATTCCACGGATTTCTCATTCTCTTCCGGGGAATAGGTGCAGGTAGAATATAATAGCATACCTCCTGGCCTTAACATTTTTATGGCTTGATCCAAGATCTGTCTTTGTATGCTGGCATATTCTCTGACCACATCCTCCGTCCAATCCTTTGCCATGGATGCTTCTTTTCGAAACATTCCTTCTCCGGAGCAGGGAGCATCCACCAGGATCTTATCAAAATATTTCGGAAAATGGCTGGCCAGCTTTTGAGGACTTTCACAGGTAACGATTCCATTTCGAATACCGGCAAGCTCCATATTTTTCAACAAGGCCTTACAACGGGAAGCGCTGATATCGTTGGCCACGATCAGGCCCTTGCCCTCTAGCTTTGCAGCAAGTGCTGTCGTTTTTCCTCCCGGTGCAGCGCATAGATCCAGAACCCGATCCCCGGGATTTACCGGAAGAAAAGAGGCCGGGGCCATGGCGCTGGGCTCCTGAAGATAATAAACTCCAGCATAATAATAAGGATGAAGAGAAAGACGCTCCTCTCCCTCATAATAAAATCCATTTTCACACCAGGGAACCGTCTCCATCCTGAGAGCTTCTTTCTCTCCAAGAAGAAACCGGCGGAGAAAATCCGCCGGCGAGATTTTAAGGCGATTCAACCTGAGTGTCTGTCCATATGTGGTTTCCATTCCGGTGAGGTAATTCTCATAATCCTCTCCGAGTAATAACCGCAATTGTTCCAAATACTTCTCTGGTAAAAACAAAGCCTGTCTCCTTTATTCATAATATACTATAAGCTCTGTGCCCGATAGCTCTCCGATATGATATCCAGCTGTCTGGCAAAATGTTGGAGCTGCACAAGGTCGTCGAGTACATAGACACGGTAAAATTCCTCCTGAATCTTATCGACCTCACGACCATTGGCCACCTTATAAAGATTCTGAATACTATTTAAAATATCCCGAACAGTATTATCCTTATTAATGTGATAAACCTGGGCATCGAGAATCTCATCACGGACTTCGGACATCGCCCGGTCGATATCATCCACACTCGAGGAAGCTTGTCTTAGCTTCTCCTGAATATGTTCCGGAATGCCGCCCTTATACTTATACTGTAAGGAATGTTCGATGGTCGCCCAGAAATTCATGGCCATGGTTCGAATCTGAATCTCTGCCGGTATGGTCTTCGGTCCATGTATGGTCTCTACCGTATATTCGATGATCAGATGAAAACTACGATATCCACTTTCTTTTTTCTTATTCAGGTAATCCTTCTCCTGACGAATCTTCATATCATGGCGGTTCCGAATCAATTCTCTGACACGATCCACATCTTCCACGAACTGGCAAATGATCCGAATTCCGGCAATATCTTCTATTTTTTCTTCCATTTGATTCATGGAAATATTCTTACGATGAAGCTTCTCAAGGATACTTTCAATCGTTTTTACACGTCCGCTTACCGTTTCAATCGGTGAATATAAGCCTTGGATCAGATGCTCCTGTCTCACATGTTGAAACTTAATGACCATCTCATCCACGGCCAACTGATATGGTGCCAATAATTCTCTCCAAAGCTGTATCTCCATTGACACACCCCCCATCTATTAACTTCCTTCTATATATCTACCACTGAAAAAAGGAATCTTCAGCAGATATGAAATTGCAGAAATATTCTTTTGATGTATTATAACATAATAGACAAAAAATATATAGTCTTTCCTTATTTTTTGTGAATTTTCCCAATATATTTATTCCATTCCCTCATCGATGGGGAGATGATCTGCTAAAGCAGCCTGGACAGCCAGCTGGTCACATCTTTCATTCTCCGTGGTACCTGCGTGTCCCTTGACCCAGATAAATCGCACATCATGCTTCTCTTTTGCGGCCAGAAGACGCTTCCACAAATCTACATTCTTAACCGCTTTCTCCTTTCCGCGCTTCCAGTCTTTGCGAATCCAGCCATCAACCCAATGCTCTGTGAAGGCACGAACCAGGTATTGAGAATCCGAATACAGATCTACCTGACAAGGGCGGATCAAAGCCTCCAGTCCCACAATTGCTGCCATGATTTCCATACGGTTATTTGTTGTTTGGGCATAGCCGCCGGAGTACTCTCTACGATGTGTCTGTCCCTTGCCATCTACATATAATAAAACACAGCCATATCCTCCAGGTCCTGGATTCCCTCTTGAGGAACCATCGGTATAGATTGTCACCTTCAAATCATTGTCACCTGTCCTTTATCAAAACTCTAATCTTTTATATTTCTATTTTTCCTCTTTTATGATATAGTTAGGATACCTATGTATCCGCGATTTTCAAATTCACGCAAGAGAAGCTTCGATTCCTTTGTATGAATTTGAAAATCGTGGCGATCCAAAAGGATGCCCGTGAGCCAAGGAGGACCCCTATGCTTTCCCTTACTATTCAGGATGTTAAAAATTTCATGTCCCATTTATTGACAAAGGAATCCTTCGACCGTTTTTATCTGGTGGAGGCTGCCATTAAGATGGGAATTTCTTATCATATAGACGGTCATCTGAATCGAGAGTTTTTTGATACAGATACGCAACATGGACTTACCCGCCAATATAGCTATTGGAAGGAGGTACGTCCTAAGGTATTCTCTTTGATCAAGGGTTCACGCCTTCCATTGGGATGCAAGATCATCCTTGCCCTTCCGGACACTATTTTACCACGCTTTCTGGAGCAAAGTGGTTGCGGCTTTCGTCCGGAGGAGATTGAGGGCCTCTATCTCAATATTCTTTATGACCCAAACCATCTTATGATCACGAGCGGTGTTTCTTATCGTACGTTTTCTCTGGATAAGCATCTGGAACACGCATTTGAAGAATATATCTCTTCTTATATAAAAGGACTGGGAATCTCTTAGAGATTCCCGGTCTTTCTTTATCAGCAGGAAATGTTTACTTTCCTTCGTTCTTTTCCTTTAAAATCTCCAGAGCACGTGCCAGCTGTGCATCCTTACTTGGATCCTCAAGGGCTTCCTTCCATTCCTCGTCTGTCATCTCCATCGTTTCATCCGGTTCAATTCCTACCTTGTGAATATTCACACCATTTGGTGTATAATATGCAGATACGGTAAGCTTCAGTGCCGAACCATCCGACAATGGGATAATAGACTGGACGATGCCCTTTCCATAAGTGGTAGTACCAATTACGGTAGCCAAGGAATAGTCCTTAAGACAGCCTGTCATAATCTCTGATGCACTGGCGGTATTTTCATTTACCAATAAAACAATCGGCAGATCCAGCGTCTTCTCAGAATTACTATTATAATCCGTACGATTACCGGATTTATCCTGGGTATATACGATCAGGTCTCCTTCCGGAATGATACGGGAAACCATATTTACACAGGAATCAAGCAATCCGCCTCCATTATCACGAAGGTCGATGACAAGACCCTTCATGCCCTGGGATGTAAGGTCATCAACGGCTTCCTCGAACTGCTCATCCGTATTTTCAAGGAACTGTGAGATGGAAACATAACCAAATTGATTCTCTTTCATCTCATAAGTTACACTGTCAACAGAAATGGTACTTTTCTCAACAGAAATCTCAAGCTGCTCCCCTTCACGATAAATGGAAAGAAGAACCGGATCATCCGAGGACTTGATTTCGGTAACGACTTCTGTCAAAGTCATGGAAGAAGTATCCTTATCATTGACCTTCATAATGAAATCACCGGTTTTTACGCCGGCATTATAAGCAGGATCTCCCTTAAATACACTCATAACTTCCGCATAATTGGTATCCTTATCTTTGGAAACTGTTACACCGATTCCTTTATACTCTCCGGAATCTTCATCCATAAGCTGCTTATACTCTGTCGCGCTATAATATGTAGAATAAGGATCATCCAAGGCATCCATAAAACCTCGATAGATACCTTCCTCCAATTCTTCCTCGTCCACGTCATCCAGGAAATACTGGCTGACACAGGTCTCGAGTAAAGATAACTTTTTCATGATAGTATCATTATCAATCCCCGATGCACTTCCGGCAAGATAAGTAATTCCCTTGGCACCCACGACAGTTCCGGCCGTAAACATAAGAAGCAGCAAAATGATCACAAGAAGAAGTGGAACGCCTCGTCTCTTTTTCTTCTGCTTCTTCTTCGGTTTTTCTTCGGTAGAGGGAATCCGGGATTCCTCCAGCTGCTTCTCCTGTATGGAATCAGAAGGAAGAGAGGATTCCGGACTCTTCATTTGTTCACTCATATTCTTTTTATCCTTTCTATCTTCATGCTTGCGAAAGCGACATTCGCCGCATAAAAGTTTCCTATCTTATTATACAGATTTTTCTGAATTAGGATAGGGTCATTTTAAATTTTTCACAAAAATTACACAGAAAATCGATAAATCAGCTAATCCCTTGCGAAAAGAAGATCATGCCACAGATTGTATTCTTACTATGGTCTAGGAAGAGTATGGCATGGGCATATTACTGCAAGCGATGACAAAGAAAAGGCCTGCTTACAAGGTTGAATCAGCAGGCCTTACGAAATATTCTAATATTCCATACTCTCCATATACTTCATATACTTCACTACCATCAGCGCAATCTTGAAGGTAATCGCATCCTCAAATACTCTCAGATCAAGATTCGTGCTCTTCTGCAGCTTATCCAAACGATATACTAAAGTATTACGGTGTATGTATAACTGTCTGGATGTCTCAGATACATTCAGACTATTCTCAAAGAACTTATTTATGGTTGTTAATGTCTCTTCATCAAACTCATCCGGAGAGCGTCCTTCAAAAATTTCACGAATGAACATCTTACAAAGTGGAAGTGGAAGCTGATAGATCAGACGGCCAATACCCAGGCTGTTATAAGCCACCACATTACTATCCTGATAGAAAATCTTTCCGACATCCATAGCCATCTTCGCTTCTTTGTAGGAACGGGAAACTTCTTTAATCTCATTTACAATCGTTCCATAAGCAACATGAACCTTCAACAATGCTTCCGTATTCAACATATCAACGATTGCACGTGCTGTTTTATCAAGATCCGTATACTTCTCACCAGCTTTTACTTCTTTCACAAGAATGATATTCTTCTCATCCACTGCTGTGATGAAATCCTTGGACTTGGCAGAAAAAATTCCACGAACGGTAGAAAAAGCATTATTATCCTTATCGGACTGTGTTTCAATGATAAAAACGCAACGCTTTACATCTGTCTCGATATGAAGCTTTTTCGCACGATTATAGATATCAACCAAAAGCAGATTATCAAGAAGAAGATTCTTGATAAAAGTATCCTTGTCAAAACGTTCCTTGTAAGCAATCAAAAGATTCTGGATCTGGAAAGCTGCCATCTTTCCGACCATATATACATCATCGGTCTCACCCTTGACTAAAATAATATATTCCAACTGGTTATCATCAAATACCTTAAAAAACTGATAGCCCTGCAGTGCCTGACTCTCCGCAAGAGATTCTGCAAAAACCAAAACCGCTTCTCTATATTCTTCCACTGCGCTTAAGGTGGAGGCCAAAGGTTTTCCCTCTGTATCCATTACGCATAAATCAATTCTTGTAATTGCTTTGATACCGTCAATCGTATCTTGTAATATCTGGTTAGAAATCATACCTATTCTCCTGTTCCCCTGTCTACATTTGAAATATGAATACATTACAATAGCCTTTATTGCCATTTTAATACATATGTTCAAAAAATGGAAGAGAAAATGCACAATTTTTTTATATTTTTTTGTTAATATTTTCTACATTTTACACAAAAGTTAATCCATAATGTAGGAATTGTTTTCATCGAAATATAAGAATAAAACATAAAATGTCTTACCGGAAAGCGAAATCTTACATTCTCTCCGGAGCACTAAAACCTAAGAGATCAATGGAGGTTTCAAGAATATCCTTTGTCATGGCAAGAAGACTGATATAACCCGCTTTCTTCTCTTCATCCTCTTCTGCAAGAATTCTGGTCTCATGATAGAACTTATTCAAGGCATTGGAGAGTTCATAGATATAAGCGCAGATCTTATGAGGCGCTGTCTCCTTAAAGGCGGCTTCGATGGTATCGCTAAAGCGGGTAAGTAATAGCTGTAATGCTTTCTCACTGTCACTTCCTGCTCTACGGATTCCTGTCATATTCAGGCTTCCACCCTGATTTTCATATTTCTTGATAATAGACTTGATACGAACGATGGTATAAAGGATATATGGGCCGGTATCGCCTTCGAAGGAAGTAAAGCGATCTACATCAAAGACATAATCCTTTACTGCCTGATTGGATAAGTCTCCATACTTAATTGCTGCAAGAGCAATCTTCTCTGCGGTTTCCATAGCGGAATCTTCATCGATCGTCCGATTATCCTGAATCTTGGCATATACGGCTTCTGTAATCTCACGAAGGAGAACTTCGAGACGCATCACACCACCGGATCTGGTCTTAAATGGCTTTCCATCCTTTCCGTTCATGGTACCAAAGCCTAAAAACTTTAACTGTGTATCCGGACGAACGATCTGACTCTTTCTTGCCGTACGGAATACCTGATTAAAATGCATCTCCTGACGCTTATCTACCACATAGAGTACATAGGAAGGAGCAAACATCTTCTCACGTTCTACTAAGGTTGCTAAATCCGTTGTGGAATATAAGGTAGCTCCATCGGACTTTAAGATAATACAAGGTGGAATCTCTTTCGTGTCTGTCTCTTCCTTCACATCGACAACCAGAGCGCCCTGGCTTTCATAAGCGAGTCCCTGATCTTTGAGCATCTTTACCATAGCAGGAATATATGGTTGTGCATCACTTTCCTTCTTCCAAAGGTCGAAATGTACATCTAAGAATTCATAATTCTTCTTTAAGTCAGCAATGGAAACATCTAAGATATGATGCCAGATCGCCAGATAGCCTCTGTTCCCTTTCTGAAGTTCTCCGATTGCTTCATGCGCTTCCTTGGCGAAAGCTTCATCTACCTTAGACTTAGCACTGGCACTAGGATAGATATCTTCTAATTCACTGATGGTAAATGGAGGCTCTGCCGGATATTCCCCGGTATAAGTCTCATCAAAGTATACAAGATCCGGTTTACGTACCTTTAATTCCGTGATAATAAGACCGATCTGAAGTCCCCAGTCTCCCAAATGAGCATCACCAATGGCATGGAAACCTACATATCTGGCGATACGTTTGATACTCTCACCGATGACAGCAGAACGAAGATGTCCGACATGAAGAGGCTTCGCCACATTCGGTCCGCCATAGTCAATGATCATCGTGCTTCCCTTACCAAGGTCATCGACACCCTTATGATCATCGGCTGCTTCTTCCTTTAGATAAGAAGCCAGGAATTCTTCATCTACGGTCAAGTTGATAAAGCCAGGCTTTACCACCTGTATATCAGAGAATGCCTTGCTGTCCTTCATGGTAGCCACTACATCATCCGCAATCATAAAAGGAGCCTTATGATACTTTTTGGCACCTGCCATAGCTCCGTTACACTGATATTCACATAAGTCAGGACGATTCGAGATACCGACCTTTCCAAGAGATGGATCATATCCGGCCGTCTCAAAGGCTTTCATCATCTCTGCACTTAAAATCGCATTAAATTTTTCCATTTTCGTCTCCTATAATTAATGATAAACTGTCATATAAACCCCATGAGGTCTTTCGCCTCTCCACATCGCAGAAAGACTGTGCCATTCCTTTGCAGGAATGGCACAAGTTATCTACGAAATCACATCGTATTATTTATTCTCTGCTTCGTCCTTCTCTGACACGCTGCTATCAAGAACAGTCTTCTTAAAAATAGAAGCAATCAATCGTTCTTGAAACTTCCCTTCTTTTTTAAACCAACGATAGAACGGATGAAGATGCAAAGCTTCCACCCAATGAGGAAACTCTTCCCGATCTGTGATTACCAAAGGCTGCAGGGAATCGATACAGATAATCAGCTTTGTATTCATCATGGATATATATTCTTCCAAAAAAGGAATCTGTAATTCTGTAGGCATACATACAAAAACAATATCCGGGATACAAGCATTGATCTCATTGACGATTCGGGCGCCTTCTCCCTCAGAGGTCTCCTCAAAGACCTGACCTTTGATCACAATCTGTGGAAAGCTGGCACTCATATATTCTTTTAAGCTTGTAAAACGGTCCTCCTTGGCCATGATTGCATAAATCTCATGAGAATCCTTATTCAAGCGGTCAAGGAGTCTACGGAGATAAGCATCCGCAAACAGACCATTTCCTCTTTGCTCTTCTTCCGAAAAAGTTTTATGTGCCACGGCATATTCCATATGCTGGTCGCCCGGCAAAACAAGATTACAAGAATCAATGAAGTCCGCAGCCAGCTTCTGTTCTTCACAATACAAAGAACTGGAGGCTGTATGAAAGAAAATCTTACTGACTTCCTTCCGGTTCAAATAATTCATGGTGATATTGACCGCTTTCTCAGGGCGCATCACTGAGACATCTATGCCAAGCACATTCACCATCTTTCTGGTATGTTCTTTCATATACTGTTCCTTTCTTTGCGTCCATATCCTCTCATCTGCATGACAGATCAAAGCCATCCGGCAATTATTCGCCTTCGCCAACCTTTGTATGGTCTGTTCCTACATAAATACGGATATCTCCACCGGAATCAATATCTCCCGTGGAAATCTCTGCGCCATCAAAATACTTGAGAAGATCCTCTCCGATTCCGTCCTTATCCACGATAATACGGGTAGTGGAGATCGGTCCCTCATCCTGATAAGTGTCGACAAAGGTAATATGATAACCTTCATCCTCAAGATAATACTCCCACTCACTGGCAAGTCCCTGCACATAGGCTGCATTATAAATCTCTATGGATAAATCCTTGGAATCGCCATTCTCACTCTCATCAAAGGAATCCTCTTCCGATTCGTCATCCGACTCCTTACCAAGACTATCTTCCGCATTATAAGACGCTGCCTGCTTCATAAGGGTTGCCACCTGGAGCTGTGCCTTCTGGCTGTCTATTTCGAAGGTATCATCATTCTCACTTCCCTGAAGAATACGGAAAGTAATGAAGTCAAAATCAGATGCAGCTGAGAAAGCAGCCGTCATATGGTCAAAACTTCGACCATTCGAAGATTCCACACAGTTCTGATAAGTCTCTATAATGGTTGAAGCATCTTTCTTGGCGATCAGCTTACTCAGGAAAAGCTGAAGATAAGTATCTTCATGCTCCAATCGATCGGATTCCTGAGAATCCGTACCATCAAGATAGGTCATATAAGCAAATCCCTGCTCGCCATCGATCTCTGTATCTCCTTTTTCGATCATATGTAATATACCATCCATATCACGATAAGAAATGGTATCGGTCAAGGATAAGGTCACACTCTTTAAGGTATTAAGGAAATCGATCGCATTCTGGGATGTCATATGATCCCATCCATTCACCTTAATACTCAACATCTCTTCCATGATCGAAGCAATCATGTCATAGCTATCTGCTCCAAATGCCCGCTCAATGGCCTGGAATTCCACCGATGCACTGATGCCATCCATCTTCTTGGAAAGCTTCTTCTGAATGGACTTGCTAACCGTAACCTGTGCATTTTGAGGAAGCATGATAAGATCAAGGGCATTCGTATCTGTATTCAACATGGAAAGGATGATATAATCACTCGTTCCATCTTCGCTATCCACAAATAAAAGAATATTCTCAAGACTCTTATCATCCACGGTAACTTCTTCGGTCTCTTCCTTGGCCTGACCGGTATTACTCTCTGCTTCTTTTACTGCTTTCTTAAAATCATAAAAATCACCGGTAAGGTACTTGGTCACACCCTGGAATGAAGCCAATCCAAAGCAGCACATCAATACCAATACCACAAGAACCTTAAGCAAAAAAGACAAAAGGCTTTTTATTATTTTCGGCATTATGACGCCCTCCTATCTGTATTACCAACTGGAAAAATCTACATTATCATCTAGTTAGTATATCAAAAATAATATAGTATTTCAAGGTTGGTTTCTCATTTCAGCGAAGTCGTCATCTCATAAAGCCATTCTTTCTCTTCCTTTGGCAAATATGGTGAAACTTTTTCATATACCTTGGAATGATAAGCATTCAACCAGGCCAATTCCTTCGCCGTCAAACGATCTACGAGAATTGCCTCTTTTTCAAAAGGAACCATCGTTAACTGATCAAAGCAGAGAAATCCTTGGGCCTCCGGATCTTTGCGGCAGACAATCATATTCTCCAGACGGATTCCAAACTTACCTTCCAGATAAACTCCCGGTTCATCGGAAGTGACCATTCCAACTTTAAAGACACAATCTTCTCTTCTTCCCGGCATCGGTTTATAACGGAAAGAATTCGGACCTTCATGAACGTTCAGAAGATAACCGACACCATGGCCGGTTCCGTGATTATAATCATAGCCCAAATCCCACAAAGGGGTACGAGCCAGAATATCAAGGCTCTGTCCGCTGCATCCCGGAAGAAAGCGTGCTGCGGCCAGATTAATATGACCACGGAGCACAGCAGTGTATAATTCTTTTTCTTCGGAAGTCAGCTCACCCATAACAAAGGTACGTGTCGTATCTGTCGTTCCTTCCAAATAATGACCACCCGTATCCACTAATAAAAATCCTTTTCGGCCAATCGGACGATCACTTTCTTTATCCGCACTATAATGTACAATGGCACCATGATCCCCATAACCGATGATCGGAGCAAAGCTTTCTTCGATATAATGTCCCTGTTCTTTCCGAAGCTCGATCAGACGATCTGCTAAAGATACCTCGGTTTCCTTATGGTCCGCTGCTTTTTTCTTAACATAGTACATAAACCTGGTCAAAGCAACTCCATCCTTCACATGGGCAAGATATTCATTGGCAACCTCGGTCGGATTCTTAATGGCCTTCATCATTTCTGTCGGGTTCACAGCCTCCAGCCTATGAACTGCCAGAGGGATACATCTGGTCAAGGCATAATTCGTCTTGGAAGGCTGATAAAGGATAGAAGATCCACCTTTTAACTTTTTCAGATCCTTATAAATCTCTTCATAGTCCGCAATGGTGACGGATGCCTGCTTCATGGCCTGTCTGATCTGCTCATTCAGGCTTTCTTGCTGTACATACCAGGTCACGCTATCCTGTGTCATCAGCAAATAACTGAGCACGACCGGCGTACTCTCCACATCATCACCACGCACATCCAGTAACCAGGCTATATCATCCAGCGATGCCAAAAGAAAATGATCTGCAGCCAGGCGCTTCATCTCTTTTCTTACGGCCGCAATCTTATCCTCACGACAGCTGCCACTATAGCAAGAATCCAGAAGCCATGCAGGTTTATGGGAAAGAGAAGGGCGATTCTCCCATACTTGTCCTACCAGATCGTAAGAGCTTTCCATCTTCGCTCCACATGCTTTTACGATAGAATCGTATTCCTCTGCCTTCCGGACCATCATACAACGTCCATCAAAAGCAAATGTCATCCCTGCCTTTAAATGCTCTCTTAAGTATTCCGGGATAGATGGAACGCCAGGCTCTCCCATCTTGAATAGAGTAATCCCAGTATCGTATAACTGTTTCGCTGCCTGAAGAAAATATCTTCCATCTGTCCATAATCCTGCCATATCCTGCATCACAAGAAGAGTGCCGGCAGATCCGCTGAAACCGGAGATAAATTTACGACATTTAAAATAATCTCCGACATATTCCGAGCCATGAAAGTCATCGGTAGGAATCAGATAAGCATCCACAGCTCTTTTTTTCATTTCTTTTCTTAATGCAATTAATTCTTCTCTCATGCCTTCTCCCTTGTAGCATATCCATCCGGATTCTGTGACTGCCAATGATAAGAATGCAGGCACATTTCTTCGATACCGTAACGGGCTTTCCACTCTAATTCTTTTTCTGCCTTGGATGGATCGGAATAACAGGTGGCGATATCGCCCGGACGGCGGGCTTTTATCTCGTAAGGAATCTCTTTTCCGCAAGCCTTACTATATGCTTTTACTACATCCAGGACGCTATAACCGTGTCCCGTACCCAGATTATAGATACTCACTCCTGCTTTCATATGTTCAATGGCCTTCAGATGACCGATGGCCAGGTCTACCACATGGATATAATCTCTGACACCGGTACCATCCGGTGTATCATAATCGTCGCCGAATACGCCAAGCTTATCTAATTTTCCGACGGCGACCTTGGCAATATAAGGTACTAAGTTATTCGGAATGCCTTTTGGGTCTTCTCCGATCAATCCGGATGGATGTGCTCCGATTGGATTAAAGTAACGAAGTAAGGTCACATTCCACTCGGGATCACTGACACATAGGTCGGTAAGAATCTGTTCGATCATGCCCTTGGTCTGTCCATAAGGATTGGTAATCTGTCCCTTCGGACACTTCTCCGTGATTGGAATCTCCTTGGGATCACCATATACTGTAGCCGAAGAGCTAAAAACAATTTTTTTACAGTGATGCTTACGCATGGCATCACATAAGAGGAAGGTACCGGTCAGATTATTATGATAATATTCCAATGGTTTTGAAACCGATTCTCCCACTGCTTTATATCCTGCAAAATGAATGACCGCATCCGGCTGTTCTTTCGAAAATACTTCCTCTAAAAAAAGGGCATCCAGGAGGTCTCCTTCATAAAAGGTAAGATCCTTTCCCGTAATCTGAACAACACGATCCAAGGCTTCCTCACTGGAATTATAAAGATTATCGACAACGACAATTTCATAATCCTGATTCAATAATTCCACACATGTATGACTGCCGATATAACCGGCGCCACCTGTAACCAATATCTTCATATCTGTTATATAACCTCCCAATCAATATTCCAAAGATAGAACAAGACATAACTTTTCTGCCCGATATCTTATCCATCTTAGCATTGAGAGAAATAAAAGTCAAATCACCAGCCGAGCCTCATCAGATCCGGGATCTGTTTGCGGTAGATTCTTCCGGAAAAGGCTTCCTGTGGCAGTGGGTAAAAGGAAAGTCCTTTCGGACAGATTGGCTGAAACATCGGATCGGCAATGACAAAATCTGCATGTTGAAAGACCTCTGCCATCTCCTCCTCCGATGCGACCAGGATCAGATCCGGTCCCACCAGATCTGCATCCGTTTCCAGCATGGTTGCCGGAAGGATCCTTCTATCATATCGGATCGATAAATCCAGAGCCAGACACTGTGCCAGGACCGGTTCGTACACCAGGATTCCTTTTCCCTGTGGAAAAGGATTGGACTTCCATTTCTCTTTTCTGTCCAGGTCTCTGTTTCGATATAGGATGGTGTTTTTTTGAGAATCTTTTGCCTCTTCCAGGGCTTTTTCGATTTCTTCTCCAAGACAGCCGCAGGGGAATCCCACGACATAGGGAATACCATATTCTTCTTCCATGGCCAAAGCCGCCGGATAGCCACTGCTTGTCACCACCAGATTCACGTCCGCCTGGGGCATGTTCTTAAGTTCTTCATAATCTGTCTGCAAGGCAAGGGAACCTTGTAAAAAGCAATCATGCTCCTTTAGAAAATGAAGCAAGGAGGAATAGGTATCATTGATGGAAAAATCCAATGGCGTTGCTCCCAAAACATTTACCCTTTTCTTCGCCTGTGGACAAAGCAGCTGCTTGCTGCCTTCTTTCATCATCTTCTCTACCACAAGCTCCAAGGCCATTCCTACCCCCTTGACGTAGGATTTCATACCTGTCGTAGGAATAAAGTAGGTGGGAATTCCTGTTACACTCTCAATCTCTCTGCAAATCCCTTCAAAATCTGTTCCGATCATCAAAGGAATCGGACTTCTTACCAGGACGATAAATCTTGGATGAAGCTCTGTGGCTGCCCGGATCACATCCTCCACGAGTTTCTCATCCCTTCCCATGACTGCATCCATCTGTGATAATCCGGAAATAAAAATCAGACTATCCTGGGAAAACCAGCGTGGCTCATCATGGGTATTATAAGTGGAATTACAACCGGATGGGTCATGGATGACCACCATACCTCCCAGCTCATATAAGGCAGAACAAACACCGGATATATCAGAAGTATAGGTTGATATTACATAAGATACCTGTTTCATAGACAGCACTCACACCCCAATCCTTTGTGACCGATCATGGTCAGGTCCTTTTCTTGCAGAAAGGCCTCTCTCATATCATCCAACAGATGAATCATTCCATCGATTCCATGATAAGATAGGCCTTCTACTATATTGACAAAATTTCTGCTTCCGGTAAAATAAGCGGCCTTCTGACCGATGGCCAGAACCTTTTTTCCATAAGAGCCATGAAGAAGGCGCATGCGGACCTGCATCGTAGGATAAAGGCGCAGATTGGGAGCATGCTCTTTCAGCCAGAGATAATCCTCCTCCTCTTCCAAAGAAATACTATCTCCATAAAGACGAGTCACCGAAAAACCATGCTCCAGTAAAAAGCGGGCCAGACCCAGATATCTTGGTACTGCGTTCATATCGATCGCAATCTCTGTATCCCGGATCAATTGGAATAATTCCTTCACTTTCTTTTCACAAAGCAGAATCCTGGAGGATAGATCCGGTGCTTTAAGACCGGTCACCTCTGCCAGCTGCTTCATCTGCTTTTGGCAGGCTTCATAGGAAAATACTTGTGGAAGATAAAGATAGCTATGGCCCATTTTCTTTGTGAAGGCTCTTACCCCATACTGGGCTGGTGGGTAGGTCACAATATCAATGGAACTCTCTGCCAGAGCAAGGTAATCCTCATAGGTTTCACAAGTGGCGCTATCGGCATAGGTCCATCCGTTTTGTCTTAACAGTTCTAGGATATCACTACTTTCCTCCAAAGGAAAATCGCTGCCCAAAAAGCTGATCTTCTTCTCTTTTCTGCCACAAGGCTTTAAAAAGTCAAACATGGCCCGTCTTAATTTCTGATCCGGTGTCAGCCCTTCTTTCTGCATGATAGGATCCATATAACATTCCACAAAAATAAGATCCGGTCTTCTGCGTCCTAATTCACGGTAAATATACGGAATGTCACATCCCATAAAATGATGAACGCATACCGTAAATAAAAGAAGGACTTTCGGCGTATAAGGAAGCTTGGATAAAATCTCCTCCACCCCCGCGATGATCTTCTCCTCCATCTGTCCCACAAAGAGATCCTCCTCTTCGATGGAAATGGTGGAAAAACGATCGACTGCATTCATCTCCGCAGCCGTCAATACCACACCTCTGACACAATTCGCTCCACAAACATAAATCTGGTGGGCCTCAGGAATCAGCATCCCGGTATGTACGATATTCCAAGGTCCGTGGGCCGGACTGTTATATTCTAATCCATGGGCAAATGGTATCGGAAATGTGGCATCACAGAAGGGGACCCAGTCGCCTTTCTTTGCCGGCAAGCCACAGCGGGATAAAATGGCATCCGCCAGGGACGCATACTCCTTGGCCATATCGCTCTCCGGCCAGCCTTCGATCACTGTCATCTTCTGCTCTTCCGCTTCCATGACCAGATCGCTTCTTGATAATTCACCGATAATACTGGTATGAAAATCTTCTGCTAATTCTTCTACCTTCTCTTTTTCCCTTTTCACATTCCGATGATTTAAAATAAATCCACCCAGCTTCGCGTAATTCCGATCTTTAAAATGTTCGACGGCCTTGGCGATATTGGCCGCGGCATAAATCGACATATTTTCTCCCGATGTCACCACGAAAACATAATCGGCATACCCATTACGCATGGGCATGGAAAAACCACCACAAACCACATCGCCCAATACATCATATAAGACAAGGTCCGGCTGATAATAATCATAGGCTCCCTGCTCTTTCAGAGCTTCAAGGGCAGCGATGATCCCACGGCCGGCACATCCGGTTCCGGGAGATGGTCCTCCCGCTTCCACACAGGAAACACCGGCATATCCCTCGTGCACCATGTCCGAAAGCTCCCCTTTTTTCTTGGGATTCTGCACCAGGGAAAGCACCGTATCTATGGCCTGGCCATGGCGTAAAAGGCTGGTGGAATCTGCTTTCGGATCACAGCCGATCTGCATGACCTTATAGCCTCGATTTGCCAATACCGCTGCCACATTGGAAATGGTTGTCGACTTTCCGATTCCACCCTTTCCGTAAATTGCTATGTGTTTTCCAATTTGTGCCATTTTTTTTACTCCTGAAAATGATTGCTTATTTTTTTGTTTTATCAACAAATAGCGGTGTGCCATTGTCTATATGGTTATTTATGCGGTATAAATCTGCAAACTGTCTCCAGTCTGGAATCAAATCATATACCTGTTCATAAGTAATTCCGTTTTTCTTTAAAATTTCATAATTTTTTATAATTAAATCCCAGTGC
>R25__coassemble_400_pt1 | contig 25971 bp, 19 predicted proteins | sample R25__metabat2_low_PE_006 | metagenome-assembled genome bin R25 | reverse complement strand
GATAAGAAGAGGCATAAGATAAGATGAAAGAAACATAAGATATGAAGTAACATAAGCTTATAAGAGGCATAAGATAAGGAGAGGCGTAAGATAAGAAGAAAGAAAAATTAGAAACATAAGATAATAAGAAACAAAAATAATAAGAAGCATAAAGAAGATAAGAAACGTGAAATAAATAAGAAAATATGATAGAATCCTGATTGATACCGGAATGAATCAGGATTCTTCGCTTATACGTCTTTCAAAGCCTGCAGATACTTCAGGATTTGAATTTTTGAAAATGATTCCTTGCAAAAATTTTTCAACCAGATCGATATGTGGAGAAGAAAATAGAAGAAGGACTGCATAAAGAGAAGGATCACAAAAAAAGAAGGACCACAGATGGAAGGAAAGCTTATGACACAGATGGATAAATTAATTGAAGAACATTTTCTGAAAAAACCGGGAGAGAATCTGCAGGCGTTAGAAGACAGATATCAAGAGATTCTGACCTTTCATAAGGATTCCTTGACGGCAGCTCTTCTGGCCACGTCTTATTATGGAATCGAGGAACTAAAGATGCGTCTTCCGCGGCTTAACGATATGCTAAGGAATCCATTTTCCAGGGAAGAAGATCTGCATGCGATTACTGGTCTGATCATGGTGGCGGACGGTGGGCCTGCGGAAGGAGCCAAAGCCATTCAGATCTACATGCAGTTACAGAAGAATGGTCTGGAACTGAAACAGAAGAAGAGTTATCATTTATTGGCTCTTTTAGCCATATGCACGGATCAGGCGTGTAGTCTTGCCACAAGAATTTGTGGGGAAAAGGAAGGAATCTATCAGGATCAGGCGCTTTGTTATCTAAGGGAGAAGCAGAAGGAATTAGAACTTTCCGGGGATATGGATGAATCTAGCAGAGCACATGCTCTCCTTCTTGGCATGAGGGATGAAGTGGAAACCATATGGAAAGAAGAATAAGCAGTGACGACAAGAAATGAGAGAAAGATTGCCGAAAGAAGAATAAGCGGTGACGGCAAGAAATGAGAGATAGATTGCCGAAAGAGGGGAAGGTGAGGAGAATCCTATGAAGAACTATAAATTAGTCATAAGTTATGATGGAGGCCGTTATCATGGATGGGAGCACAAAAAGGATGTGGATACCGTTCAGGGAAAAATCGAGTCGGTGTTAACCAGGATGTGTGCTTCCACAGGAAAGAAAACATATGCAAAACAGACAGAGAAAGCAGCGAAAGGAGATTTCTTAGAGGGAGATTCTACAGAAAAGGATCTTACAGATGAAGGGATGATGGAGCAGGTTCGGATCAATGGTGCCGGGAGAACCGATGCCGGAGTTCACGCCTTGGCCATGGTCGCCAATGTGCATATGGAAACAGAACTTATATGTGATGAGATTCGTTCTTATATGAACCGATACCTTCCGGACGACATTGCGATCTTACAGGTGAAAGAAGCGTCGGAGCGCTTTCATGCCCGTTTTAATGCGACAGGGAAGACCTATCAATATGTTTGTTATGACGGTCCGTCTAAACCGGTTTTTGATCGGAAATATACCTTATTTTTAGAGCATTCTGTCGATATTAAGAAGATGCAGAGTGCAGCCAAGCTTCTGATGGGGGAGCATGATTTTAAGAGTTTTTGTGGGAATCCAAAGATGAAGAAGTCAACGGTACGAAATGTGGATTCCATCGATATAAGAAGAGAAGATGGCTATGTGTATCTTACCTTCCATGGGAATGGTTTTTTGCAGAATATGGTTCGTATCCTGACGGGAACTCTGTTGGAGGTTGGATATGGCAGAGTTCGTCCGGAAGCTATGACGGAGATTCTGGAGGCTTTGGATCGTAGTAAAGCAGGTCCCACTGCACCGGCCCATGGTTTAAGGTTACTGGAAGTAGATTACGAGTGAACGATTCGGCCATGAAATGATTGGGGTCTCCCGCGACACATTTTAAAATCAGGAAAATATTGTGAAAAGGATTTCTGAAAAAATGTTTGCATCAAATATTTTTTTGGAAATTTTTTTTCGCCATAATTTGAAAATGAAATGGAAATTTTTGTATATATTTTTTTTTGCTATGAAAAAAAGTGTCGAAAATTGGATGGAAAATGTCATAAATAATAGCGTTAGTGTAAAAATTAATTGTATTTTTTAGAGAAAAGCAATTGTTTTTAAATATATTAGGTGCTATAATGTGAAAAGGATTTCATATGGAATTCCCATGAAACTTATTACGAGCAGATTTTTGGAGGAAAAAAGATGAATATTGCAGACATCGCGCGTCTGGCTGGAGTGTCGAATGCAGCGGTTTCAAGATATTTTAACAATGGATATATCTCCGACGAGAAGAGAGAGGCGATTCGTAAGGTCGTAGAAGAGACTGGCTATCGTCCATCGGTACAAGCACAGACTTTACGTACCAAGAAGACTCGCATGATTGGTGTGATCATTCCTAAGATCGCATCTTTTTCCGTGGGAAGTGTAGTAACAGGAATCAATGAAGTATTGTCTGCCAATCAATATCATATGCTATTGGCCGATACGACCAATGATCCGAAAAAGGAATTGGAATACCTGAATGTTTTTAAAGATAAGCAGGTGGATGGCGTGATTCTTGTTGCAACAGTTCTGACGGCAGAGCATAAGAAGATGCTCAAGAATATGAAGGTGCCGGTGGTTGTAGTCGGTCAGAGATACGCCGGTGGCTGTTGTGTCTACCATGATGATTTCCATTGCATGTATGATATGGCGAAGCTGTTTGTATCGAAAGGCTGTAAAAAGCTTGGCTTCATAAGTGCTCCTCATAGCGATAAGTCAGTGGGTCTTTCCCGATATCAAGGTGTATGCGCTGCCATCCAGGAAGAAAGCGAAGTAGAATTATATCATGCTATGGGAGATTTTACCATGGAATCAGGCTATGAGAAGGCCAGGGAATTAATGGAGCTTTGTGGACAGATTGACGGAATCATCTGTGCGACAGATACCATGAGTCTGGGTGCATTACGCTACTTAAGAGAAGGGAATTATCGTATGCCGGAGGAGGTAATGCTTTCCGGACAGGGAAATTATCAATATACCAATGTAACATATCCTACCATTACGACGATTCAATTTTCTTATGAGGAGAGTGGAAGCCTGGGAGCAGAGATGCTGCTGGATCTTTTAAATAAAAAGAATACCATTTCCAAGGAAGTGATGTTGGGATATCACATCATAGAGAAAGAAAGTACAAATAGGGTAAGATAGAGTAAGATAAAGTTAGATAAAGAAGGTCATATAAAGAAGGTCGTATAAATAAATAGGAAAAGCAGCTTCTCGAAAGGTAGTTTCGAAAAGCTGCTTTTGTTTTCGTCCAAAACATGCCAATGGCATGTTTTTTATTTTATAGGAAATGGGAGAGGACTTGTCCTCTTTGTTCTTATTTATTCACGAACTTCTTATAGATTGCCTTGATGGCTTTTTCAAAATCTTTATTACGAACGCCAATGATAATATTTAACTCAGAAGAACCCTGGTCGATCATCTTGACATTGACATCCTCTTCTGCCAAAGCAGAGAAAAGCTTGCCGGCTGTACCACTTGCAGAACGCATTCCACGACCTACTACAGCGATTAATGCCAGGTCGGTTTCAATCTCGATATTATCCGGGGAAGCCATACGATGGATGGCAGAGATTACCTGCTGTTCTTTACAAAGGAACTCATTGGCATGAAGAACAACCGTCATCGTATCGATACCGGATGGCATGTGCTCGAAGGAAATCTCATTATCTTCGAGAGCCTGTAAGACCTTACGACCAAATCCAATCTCAGAATTCATCATAGCCTTGGTAATGACCATAGCACAGAAATCCTTCTTGCCGGCGATACCTGTTACCACATAATCCGGTTTCTGACCGGTTGCTTCCACGATCCAGGTACCTTCATCCTGTGGACGATTGGTGTTACGGATGTTGATCGGAATACCGCAGTGACGTACAGGGAAGATGGCTTCTTCATGAAGTACGGAAGCACCCATGTAGGAAAGCTCGCGAAGCTCACGATAAGTAATATACTTGATACTTTCCGGATTCTTTACGATACGTGGATCTGCTACCAGGAAGCCGGATACATCCGTCCAGTTTTCATAAAGATCTGCCTTGCATGCCTGAGCCACGATGGAACCGGTGACATCGGAACCACCACGGGAAAAAGTCTGGATATTTCCATCTTTTCCTAATCCATAGAAGCCTGGAATGACAGCTCTTTCGCACTGGGATAAACGCTTCCTCATTTGCTTTTCTGTCTTATAAGGGTTTAATCCGCCTTCTTCATTAAAGAAGATGACTTCTGCGGAGTCGATAAAATCGATTCCCAGATATTCTGCCATGATCTTACCGTTTAAGTACTCACCGCGAGATGCCGTATAATCTTTCTGAGGATCACTTGCAAGTTTCTCAGCAATGATTTCAAAATCAGCATCTAAATTGAAATTGGTTAAGCCGAGACCTTCTATGATCTCATCATAGCGTGCCTTGATATTTGCAAGCTGTGTCGTGATATCTTTACCGTCTGCAGCCAATTCATAAGTCTCAAGAAGCATATCAGTAACCTTTGTATCTCCGGAAAATCTCTTTCCGGGAGCGGATGGTACAACATAAACGCGGCTTTCGTCCGCACGGATAATATCCCCTACCTTTTTGAACTGTTCTGCACTGGCCAGGGAGCTTCCACCGAATTTTACAACTTTTTTCATAATGAATAACCTCCATATGTTTACTATACAGAAAAGTAAATATAGTTACACCTTTTTGGATCCTTCGAATAAAAGAAAGATGGATCCGTGATTTGTGAATGAACTTCTCTGATAAAATGCAAATTTTAAAGATGCGATGTTACAAGTATGACTATGAAAATACATAGCGCTGTGTCACTTTTTTACTTTACATTGAAAGCCTTTTTTTTGCAAGAAGTTTTTCCTTTTCTTGCAACATAAATGGTGAGATTGCAAAACCGGCTTGCTCTACGAAGGATGATATACGCATTATAACAAATTTCCATGCGATATGCGTCGCTCCACATGGGATGATACGCGTATTATAACAAAAGCAGGATTCTCATGTCTCCCATGAAAATCCTGCTATCTGGATGATATTCCGGTTCATTCACACCGGAGTGTATTTGATAAAGAGATTATTGATCTGCGCCTTAGCTAAAGATTGGCTTTAATGCAGCTGCCAAAGCATCTTTCTTAGCCTGAGCTTCTGCCAGATCTTTACCAAGTGTTGTGAAATATGTTTTGATCTTAGGTTCTGTGCCGGATGGACGAACGATGGTGGTAGATCCATCTGCTAACTCGAACTTGATTACGTTTGCTCCAGGAAGACCTGTAGCAGCAGAATCCTTATAATCTGTTGTGGAAGTGATGGCAATGCCGCCAATCTCTGTAGGAGCATTTGTACGGAAGCTATCCATGATACCAGCCATCTTATCCATACCGGTAAGGCCAGGGAATTCAAAGCTGTCTGTCTGGTTGAGGTAACGACCATATTCTGCATAGATTTCTTCTAAGCGCTGCTTGATGGAGCTGCCGATACTTCTGTAGTATGCAGCCATCTCACAGATGAGCATGGAAGCGATGACAGCATCCTTATCACGAACGTAAGGACCTGCAAGGTAGCCGTAGCTCTCTTCGAAACCGAAGATGAAACGATCCACTTCGCCGTCTGCTTCTAAGTTGGCAATCTGGTCACCGATCCACTTAAATCCGGTAAGAACGTTACGCATTTCAACACCATAGTGTGCAGCGATGGCATCTGCCAATGGAGTGGAAACGAAGGATTTTACTGCAACTGGTTTCTCTGGCATGGTACCTTTTTCGATACGTCCTGCACAGATGTAATCAAGAAGAAGCGCGCCCATTTCATTACCGGTAACTAATTCATAGGAGCCGTCCGGACACTTCATAGCGATACCAACACGGTCAGCATCAGGATCTGTAGCCAGCATGAGGTCAGCGCCTTCTGCAGTAGCCAGATCCAGACCTAACTTTAATGCGTCAAAGATCTCTGGGTTCGGATAACTACATGTGGTAAAGTAGCCATTCGGATATTCCTGTTCCGGAACGATCGTGATATCTGTGATACCCATGTGATTCAGTACGGTTGTTACAGGAACGAGACCGGAACCATTCAGTGGGCTGTAAACGAGTTTTAATCCTGCGGTCTTGCACAGACCCGGACGAACCTGACGTGCTTCGATTGCTGCATAGAAAGCTTCTTTACAGTCATCGCCAACAAACTTAATGAGACCCTTTTCAACGCCTTCTGCGAAGGACATATATTTTGCACCGGTTAAGACATCCGTCTTCTGAATCTCAGCATAAACGATTGCTGCTGCATCATCTGTCATCTGACATCCATCCGGACCGTAAGCCTTGTATCCATTATATTTTGCCGGATTGTGAGATGCAGTCACCATGATACCAGCGTTACACTCATAATAACGTGTAGCAAAAGATAAAGCCGGTACAGGCATTAATGCGTCATAAATACGAACGTTGATTCCATTTGCAGCTAAGACACAAGCAGCTGTTTTGGAAAATACATCACTCTTTAAACGAGAATCATAGCTGATCGCAACAGTCTGATTTCCACCCTGTGTTTTTACCCAGTTTGCAAGACCCTGTGTTGCCTGGCGAACAACATAGATATTCATACGGTTTGTACCTGCGCCAAGAACACCACGAAGACCGGCAGTACCAAACTTCAATGCAACCGCAAAGCGGTCTTGGATCTCTTCGTCCTTTCCTTCGATTCCCATTAATTCCGGTTTTAAGTCACAGTCCTCTAAATCTGCAGCCAACCAACGCTTGTACATTTCGTTATACATGTGTAATCTCCTTTCAAATTGTATTATACTCATATTTTTCTTTCCTTGAAAGATTCCCCCTGCATTCAGGAAATTTTACATATAAAGAATACCATATGGCGAAATTTCTTTCAAGGTGAATAAATTAGAAAATAAATTTTCCAATTTTTTAGGTAGATTTTCATAAAAGGCTTCCATGCGACATGCGTCGCTCCACAAGGGATGAAGCACCAAGCCTTATATGGAGCGAGGAAAGAAAAAGCCACTTCCTATGGAGCAAAGAAAAGATTTTTATGGAAAGAAAATAAGAAAATAAGAAGAAAAGGTTTCAACATTTGGAGAAAAATGGTAAGATAGATGGTAAGATATTTTTCCACAGCATTTGGTTTATAGGATGACTTTTAAGATGGTTGATCAATCAGAGGGGTGATGGTCTGTGGAGAGAGATCTTGGATGAAACAGAGTGATTGCTCATGATTAGGTAAGCTATGAAGAGGATGATTACTTAGGATGAGCGAATAAAAAGAAGGATGGGAGATATATCATGGCATTTAATCAGGTTGCAGCAGCTTCATTTGTGGATTCGATCGAGACATTCCGTGCGAAAGCGGAGGGTTTTATAGCAGGTGAAGTGCCAAAGAATGAATTTAAAGGTTTTTCCGGTTATTATGGAAGTTATGCACAGAAGGGCGGACAGAAGCTCATGCTTCGTCTTCGTATGCCTGCCGGACGTGTTACACCAGCTAAGATGGCCTTTGTAGCGAATGCATTGAAGGAATATGATGTGAATATGATGCATTTTACTACATGTCAGGCAATCCAGCTTCATAATCTGGATGTGGATACGACATGTTCGATCATGAAAGAAGCCTTAGATGTTGGAATTATCACCATGGGTGGCGGTGGAGATTTTCCACGTAATACCATGTGTTCTCCTCTGTCCGGCGTGGAAAAGGGTGAGTATTTTGATGTGCTTCCATATGCGGAGATTGCCGGCGAGTATGCGATGAATCTTCTGGCTTTAAAGAAGATGCCTCGTAAGCTGAAAATCTGTTTCTCCAACAGTCCGGCGAATAAACCTCATGCAACTTATCGTGACCTTGGCTTTGTAGCAAGACCGGATGGTAAGTTTGATGTTTATAGTGCAGGTGGTCTTGGAAATAATTCTAAGTTTGGTGTACTGATCACAGAAGCGATCGATCCTTCGGAGATCCTTTATTATGTGAAGGCCATGTATCTGACCTTCTGTGCCCATGGTAATTATGAGAATCGTGGTAAGGCACGTACCCGTTATATGCAGGAGATCTGTGGTGGACCGGAAGCATATCGCCAGGCATTCTTAGAGAAGTTGGCAGAGGTCAAGGCCAGTGATGAGGATTTGTCTTATGAGCTTACACCGATCGTCTATGATAAGAAGGGTGACGGCAGTGTCATCAGTGGTAAGCGTGTGATCGAGCAGAAGCAGGAAGGTCTTTATGCTGTAGAATGGCATGCTCTTGGAGGCAAGCCGAATCCACAGACCTTTGTGAAATTGCAGGAGCTTATGGCAGATATGCCGGGAACAGAGCTTCGTATCGCACCAGATGAGACAGTATATATCATTAATCTGACCGGAAGCGAGGCACAGAAGATTCTGGAAGCAACCGCAGATGGCGCGGAGACTCTTTTTGAGACTTCTGTAAGCTGTATTGGAGCAAGCATCTGTCAGGTAGGTGTTCGTGATTCTCAGTCCTTATTAGAAGCTTGTGTGAAGGCTGTGAAGGAAGCAGAGATTCCGGACGGAGCACTTCCTCAGATTCATATCTCCGGATGTCCATCTTCCTGTGGTACCCATCAGACCGGTATGCTTGGTTTCCGTGGCGCCGGTAAGAAGGTAGATGGTAAGATGGCACCAGCCTTTGCTTTATTTGTAAATGGATGCGAATTACAGGGGAAGGAACGCATGGCTCGTGAAGCTGGTGTGATTCAGGCTATCGCCATTCCTGCATTCCTGGTAGAGCTTGGTAAGGCTGTGGCAGCAGATGGTATGGATTTTGCAAGCTGGTATGAGAAGAATATCGAGAAATTTGATCTTATCGCAGCAGAATATACAAAGTAAGCCGATTTTATGATCGAAGTCAGATAAGTAGAGGAAAGATTCACCTGTGGTGCATGTTTTTCGGGTAGAAGTTTTCGCTCATTCCAGGCATGCCTTGGCAGGATGCATGTTAAAAAAGGGCCGTCGCATTTCGCGACGGCCCTTTCCTATTATCTCTTGTTATCTTATTGCTTCTTTTTACTGGATCCGGTGCCCTTCTTGCTAGCGGTGGTTCCGCTTGTACCTTTCTTGGTGGCGGTGGTTCCGCTGGAGGCGGCCGTGGTCGGTGCCAAGTCTGCCGATGTCGTACCAGTTTCTTTTAACTGTTTTTCAATCAGCTTCTGCCGCTTGATCTTCTCTTGTTCTGCCTTATACCACTTCTCCGTATGCTTGCTGCATGCGCTGCGGGACGGAGCCAGGTATGGACTATCTGCTGTGGTTCCCTTTGAACCGGATGGGCGCTTACGATATACCTTGGTATATTGTCCTTCCTTTGGACAATACTTACCGGCAAGTCCGCCACTGCTGCTGCATAAGGTTACCGTAACATGGCTATCACAGCTATCCGTCGGTTCGGTTCCTTTGGCAAAATATTCTTTTCGGACCATGGACTTCTCCGGATCATTCTTACAAACATTCTTCACCGGCTTCTTTCCAGATTTGATACATATATTTGTACTTGTGATATCATCACAGGAATCAAAATTCTTCTTGATGTCCTGACCGGTTTCTTTGATGATCCGGTTCATGATCTTGGCCCAGATCTCCTTGTGATAATCACATCCGGAAGCAAAATCCTCATTGTAATCATAGCCTGTCCAGATGGAAGCGGTGTAGTAAGGGGTATAACCACAGAACCAATAATCATAGTTATTGGAGCTGGTACCGGTTTTTCCGGCGACTGCCATGTCGGAGGAAAGCTTAGCTTCCTTACCGGTTCCTTTTTTCACAACATCCTCCATGGCACTTGTTAATAACCAGGCGGTGCTTTCCTTCATCACCCGAACGGGCTCTACTTTATTCTCCAGGATTATATTACCGGAGCTATCTGTGACCTTTGTATAAAGGGTGGCTTTATTATATTCTCCTTTATTGGCAATGGAGGCATAAGCGGCCGTGAGTTCCACGTTGGTAACACCATCTGTAATACCACCCAGAGACAGGGACTGTGTGATATCATTTTTCTGGTCCAAGGTGGTGAATCCCAGCTGTAAAAGATAATTAAAGCCAACCTTTGGAGTAAGATCTGTCAAGGTTTTTACAGCGATGACATTATCCGAATCTATGATGGCATCACGAATGGTCGTGAGACCAAAATAGGTTTTCTCATAGTTATGAACCGAGACGCCATCTTCATACTTATATGGCGCATCATCATATACGGTAGCTAAGGTCATCTTGCCGGAATCAAGGGCAGGGGCATAGGTCGATAAAATCTTAAATGTGGATCCGGGCTGTCTGCTTACGGAAGTCGCACGGTTTAAAGATAGATCGTCCTGTTTCTGACCTCGGCCACCCACCAGAACCTTGATCTGGCTGGTGTTATTATCCACCAAAACGTAAGATAGCTGTGGCTGCAATGCATAATGAACGGTCTCAGAGGTGACCACATCGCCTTCTGCAAGAATCGCCTTCTTATAGCTTTCCACTGCCTTGTTCATCTTATCCTTGGAGGAATATATGGTGCTGTAATCCTTCTTGCCGGTTTTTTTGATAAAATACTTCTTTAAGTCGGAGGTTGTATAGGCGGTAGTAGTCTCGTCCGCATGCTTGACCTCAAGATTATACTCTAAGGAGTACTTGGTTTTCACCGGATAATTATCGGAATCATTGATGATCTCATCGGCCGCACTTTGCAGCTGAAGATTCTGCGTGGAGTAGATGTTCAAACCACCGCGATAGACCAGCTCATAAGCCTGCTGCTGTGTATAGCCCGCTCTTGTCTGAAGATCTTCCACAATCTGTAGGATCAGGGCATCGGTAAAATAGGAATAAGTGGAAGTTGATGAATTGGTTTGCCGATAGTCAGAGATTCTCTGATAGACCGTATCGTCTGCTAAGGCTTCCTGGTATTCCTCGGAAGTGATAAAATTAAGCTCCAGCATCTTCTTCAATATGATCAGACGTCTTTCTGCATTCTCCGTCGGGTAATCAACCGGGTTCAGGTAGGCAGGGTTCTTGGTGATACCTGCAAGCACTGCACTTTCCGACAGGGTAAGCTCCGAGGCTTTCTTGCCAAAGTAATACTTTGCAGCAGCTTCCACACCCAGCGTTCCTTTTCCTAAGTTGATGGTATTCAGATAATTGGTAAGGATATAATCCTTATCATGTATTTTCTCCGCATGAAGTGCCAGATATTGTTCTTGAATCTTACGCTTGATCTTGGCAATGATATTTGTCTCTCCACCAACATTAAATACATTATTTTTGATCAGCTGCTGAGTGATGGTGCTGGCACCCTGAGAGATGCCGCCACTTCGAATGTTATTTATGATCGCACGACCAATTCCCTTCAGATCGATACCATTATGCTGATAGAATCGCTCATCTTCGATGGCAACAAAAGCATCCTTAAGATTCTGAGGGATCTCTTCGGAACTGACCAGGATACGGTTTGAATCGTAATCGGAAAGATATTGAACGATATTTTCACCACTGTCATCATATATGGTCGTAGCTGCATTTTGAGGCTGGAGATTATAGTCCGTAGGGGTGCTGGCGATAATTCCCTTAATGGCTCCATATCCCAATCCCGCCAGACAGACACCGCAGGTGAGGAAGAGCAGCAGGAATAGTTCGATGGCGATCAGAAAAAGGGAATGCTTTCTGCGTACACCCTTGGATCGCAGCCCCATGCGCTTCTTTTTTATACTTTGTCTACTATAATTCATAATATTTACCCATCTAACCATCTACCGGGTTTTCTGTGGAACGATTTCAATCCAATATCCATCCGGATCATTGATAAAATAGATTCCCATGGATGGATTCTCAAAGCAAATGCATCCCATCTCTTGGTGCTTCTTATGGAACGCTTCATATTCATCTGTCACAAAGGCAAGATGAAACTCCTCATCCCCCAGATTATAAGCTTCTGTACGGTCTGCCAGCCAAGTAAGCTCCAGACGGAAGCCGGTGCGATGATCTCCCAGATAAACGATACGATAGCTGCCATCAGAGGCATTCTTTTCACGAACGACATCCAGACCGATGGCCTCTTTATAGAAAGCGATGCTTTTCTCCAGGTCTAATACATTAAAATTAAAATGATTAAATTCAATCATAGATAAAAAACCTCCTTATATGAAATAGGATGCTGTGCATATTTCCTGTTATTTCGTCTTAGAACATGATTATATCATATAATTTATCAGATGGGAACCAAGAAAAAAAGAGCGCAAGGTCCCCGGGGGGGATTTGCGCTTTTTGCCGGACTAGCACTGATGGCAAGGACGTGTATCGGGATTTTTGTCTTCGATGACGATGGAAGTGGTAATACCGAGAATCTCTTCCGCATGCTGCACCTGTTCAGCTGTTGGTGGATCGATACCTTCGAGTTGATAAGGGATACCAAGATTCTCCCATTTAAATACACCCATGGTATGGTAAGGGAGAACTTCCACGCGGTCCACCGTCTTTAAGGAATCGATGAAGTTCTTTAAATCATGTAATTCTTTTTCTCCATCCGTAACACCAGGAACCAAAACGTGGCGGATCCACATATGTTTCTCATGGTCGGATAGATACTTTGCCAGGTCCAGAATGTTTTGGTTGGACTGGCCGGTTAATTTTTTATGCTTTTCTTCGTCCATTTCCTTAAGATCCAGAATGAAAAGATCGGTGACCTCCATAAGCGAATCAAATCTCTCCAGATAGGATTCTTCCATCTGAAATGGATTTCCACTGGTATCGAGTGCAGTATGAACGTCTTCCTTTTTCAGGGCACGGAAGAATTCCGTGACGAATTCCATCTGAAGCAAGGCTTCACCGCCACTCACGGTGATACCGCCTCCATTCTTCCAATAAGGGCGGAAACGGAGTACTTTTTTCACAAGATCCTCCACGGTCCAATCCTTACCACCTTCCATGGACCAGGTGTCCGGATTATGGCAATATTGACAACGCATACGACAGCCTTTTAAAAAGACAGCACAACGCGCACCGGGACCGTCTGCCAGAGCGAAGCTTTCGATCGAATGTACTTTTCCAATGATATTTCCCATAATAATATCCTCTATTGATTTGTAAAAAGGCTGCCGCTTACGCGACAGCCTGAAACTTTACTTATGTTCAATCTTATAAGAACTTATGCTCGGTACGTGCGATAACGTCAAGCTGCTGTTTCTTGGTAAGGTTGATGAATCTTACAGCATAACCGGATACACGGATTGTGAAGTTCTGGTATTCTTCTTTTTCCGGATGTTCCATAGCATCGATCAGTTTTTCTTTACCGAATACGTTCACGTTCAGGTGATGAGCATCCTGGTCGAAGTAACCATCTAATACGTTTACGAGATTTGTGATTCTTTCCTGAGGTTCATTACCAAGAGCTGCAGGGTTGATTGCCTGTGTATTGGAAATACCATCAAGAGCCCAGTGGTAAGGAAGCTTAGCAACGGAGTTAAGGGAAGCACAAAGACCATTTTCATCTGCACCATATGTTGGTGATGCACCAGGGGAGAATGGTGTGAATGCTGCACGTCCGTCAGGTGTTGCACCAGTAGCTTCACCATATACGACGTTAGATGTAATGGTAAGGATAGAAGTACTTGGTTCGGAATCACGATAAGTATGACGACGTCTGATCTTATCGAAGAATGTACGGAGTACCCATGTAGCGATGTTATCTGCACGATCATCATCGTTACCGTAACGTGGGAAGTCACCTTCGATATCGAAACCGGTTGTGATACCTTCTTCGTCACGAAGAATCTTAACCTTAGCGTATTTGATCGCAGATAAGGAGTCTACTACGTTGGAGAAACCAGCGATACCTGTTGCGAAGGAACGACGGCACTTGGAATCAACGAGAGCCATTTCAGCTGCTTCATAGTAGTATTTATCATGCATATAGTGGATGAGGTTCAATGTGTTAACATAGATATCTGCTAACCAATCCATCCAGGTATCAAATTTCTCGATAACTTCATCGTAATCTGCGTATTCGGATGTGATTCTTTCCATCTTAGGACCACACTGGATACGATGCTTTTCATCGAAACCACCATTGAATGCATAAAGAAGAGTCTTAGCAAGGTTAGCACGTGCACCGAAGAGCTGGATTTCTTTACCGGTTTCTGTAGCGGATACACAGCAACAGATGGAGTAGTCATCGCCCCATTCTGGTTTCATAACATCATCATTCTCGTACTGGATGGAGCTTGTCTCGATGGAGATATGAGCTGCATACTCCTTGAATTCCTTAGGAAGTCTGGAGGTGTAGAGGATTGTGATATTCGGTTCCGGGCTAGGTCCCATGTTCTCTAAGGTATGTAAGAAACGATAGTCGTTCTTTGTAACCATGCTACGTCCGTCAAGACCTGTACCACCAAGCTCAAGCGTAGCCCATGTAGGGTCACCGGAGAAGAGAGCGTTATAAGATGGGATACGAGCATAACGAACCATACGGAACTTCATGGTTAAGTGGTCGATCAATTCCTGTGCTTCGGACTCTGTGATGATACCAGCCTTAAGGTCACGCTGCATATAGATATCAAGGAAGGTAGAGATACGTCCAACGGACATAGCAGCACCATTCTGTGTCTTGATGGCAGCAAGATAACCGAAGTATAACCACTGGCAAGCTTCTTTTGCATTCTTAGCAGGTTTGGAAATATCATAGCCATAAAGCTTAGCCATTTCTTTCATTTCCTTTAAAGCTTTGATCTGTTTGGAAATCTCTTCACGCTCACGGATAACTTCATCATACATGTTACCGCAGCCGGCACGGTACATACCGAACTCTTTACCGAAGATCAGACGGTCGACACCGTAAAGAGCAATACGACGGTAGTCACCTACGATACGGCCACGACCATAGGTATCAGGAAGACCTGTGATGATATGTGTCTTACGAGCTACACGCATCTGAGGTGTGTAAGCACCAAATACAGCGTCATTATGAGTTGTGATATATTTGGAGAAGGTTTCTTTCAAATCCGGATCAATTTCGTAACCATAGCTTTCTGCAGCCTGTACAGCCATCTTTACACCACCGAAAGGCATGAAAGCTCTCTTTAAAGGTTTATCTGTCTGAAGACCAACAATCTGTTCTAAGTCTTTCATCTCTTCGTTAATGTATCCTGGACCATAAGCAAGAAGATCCTGTACAACAGAAGTTTCACAATCTAAGACACCATTCTTTGCGTGTTCTTCTTTCTGAAGCTTCTGAAGTTCTCCCCACAGCTTGTTGGTTCTTTCGGTAGGACCAGCGAGGAAGGATTTGTCTCCGTCGTATGGTTCGTAGTTTTTCTGAATAAAGTCTCTTACATTGATCTCATCTTTCCAGATGCGGCCCTTGAAGCCTTCCCAACCAGGAAGATCTTCGTGTTTCCATGGAGCGGTCATTTCGATAGCCATGATAAAATCTCCTTTCAAGTATACCTAAAATTTACCCTTAAAAATGAAATGTTTTGTTCGTGAGGGGAATACAAAACATTGTTAATAAATTCACTTGGTTAGCAAAACCTAACCAATAAGAGAGTAGCACATTTTGAAGAAAATGAACAGAGAACTATTGATAAAAAAATTCAACAAGATATCTGAAAAATGTACTTTTCTTCGTACAAAATTCATTCATGATTCCTGAAAAAATTCTCTTTTTCTCTTTGAATATTGTATACATGCTACAGGTAAAATGTATCATTTTTTTTGAAAAAAGGATAGATGAATAGTTAACAAAAAAACAAAAAAATATGTTGAATAATGTATACAATATGTAGAAAATGATTTACATGTGTTTTTTTTGGGAAACAAATGGATTTTTTTGCTTGAAAAAAGCGGTCCCATGCTTTCCATGAAACCGCTGATTCCGGGCATGCCCTTATGTCACGGCAGCCCTTAAAGTCATATGTAAAAGTTTTATTTTGCTCTCTTTAAGAGGTCTTCCCATCTCTGGTCTACACCGGCCTGGATCTCCGCAATGAGCTGTTCTTTGCCAGGCTTGAAGAGGTGTTTGAAACGGCCCTGTGGTTTTAAGAAATCTTCGATCGGAAGCTTCTTCTTTGGAACATAATTCACGATCCACTCACCATCGATCACTTCGAATAATGGCCAAAAACAAGTATCCACAGCTAACTGGCAGATTTTCAGTACATCGGACATATCGTATCTCCATCCACGTGGACATGGAGCCAATACATTTAAGAAAGCAGCACCCGGAGTGTAGATTGCTTTTTCAGATTTTACATGGATATCCTTAAAATTATTTACGAAGGTAGTCTGTGCAACATAAGGAATGTTATGTGCAGCGATGACCTGCGCTAAATCTTTACGATTCTGTGGCTTACCATCGGATACAGAACCAACCGGAGTGGTCGTAGTATCCGCATACATTGGAGTAGCGGAGGAACGCTGGATACCGGTATTCATGTAAGCTTCATTGTCGTAACAAACATAAACCATATCATGGTTACGTTCCATGGCACCGGATAAGGACTGGAAACCGATATCGTAAGTACCACCGTCACCACCAAATGCGATGAATTTACGTGTGCCTTTTACTTTGCCTTTTTTCTTTAAGGCCTTGTAAGCTGTTTCTACACCACTACAGGTAGCACCAGCATTTTCAAAGGCATCGTGGATGAAGGAATCTTTCCATGCGGTATAAGGATACATGAAAGAGGATACTTCCAGACAGCTGGTTGCACTTGTGATTACTGCTTCATCTCCTTCGTGGAGACCGCGAAGTACGTTACGAACAGCGATGGTAGCGCCGCAGCCGGCACACATTCTGTGACCAGGAGCGAGACGTTCTTCTTTATTTAAAGTCTGTTTTAAATTATAAGCCATGATATTAACTCCTATTCTCTTACGGATAAATAACGATATACTTCGCCGAGCTCGCCTGTTTTTTCTACTTCCATGAGATCCTCGAAGACGGAAGTAAGGCTTTCTACTGTGACATCACGGCCACCTAAGCCGTAGCAGTAATTCAGAGCCATTGGGTGAAGGTTTTTATTATAAAGTGCGGATTTTACTTCAGAACCAAGTGGACCACAGTTGGTCTCGAAATCTTCGGTACGGTCCATGATGGCAAGATATTTTACATTTTTTAATGCCTCTGCGATTTCCTCTGCAGGGAACGGACGGAAGAGGCGGATCTTCAGAATACCTGCCTTGATGCCTTTCTCTCTTAAAGCATCAACGGCGTCCTTTGCAGTTCCGGCAGCGGAGCCGATGATAACCATAGCATAATCTGCATCTTCCAAACGATATTCTTCGAAGAAACCATAGGAACGGCCGGACATCTTTTCGAAGTCTTTGGCAACATCGAGAACGACCTGTTTGGCATTACGAAGGGCCTGCATCTGGGCACGACGTGCTTCCATAACATAATTGGTAACAGCATAAGGACCATAAGCCATGGATTCGCCGTCTTTTAATAAGTAGTGTTCCGGTTCATATTCGCCGACGAAGTCTTTCACAAGCTCGTCCTCTAATAAGGTAATATTTTCTACAGCATGGCTGGTAATGAAACCGTCCTGGCAGATCATGATCGGAAGACGAACGTCTTTGTGCTCTGCGATACGGTAAGCCTGTACCATGTTATCATAGGCTTCCTGGTTATTTTCCGCAAAAATCTGAATCCAGCCGGTATTTCTTGCACCCATGGCATCGGAATGGTCACAGTTGATATTGATTGGACCGGAAAGTGCACGATTGACCAAGGCAAGACAGATTGGAAGGCGATCGGAGGCAGCGACATTTAATACTTCCCACATAAGAGCAAGACCACAGGAAGAGGTTGCTGTGATGGTACGTGCACCGGCTGCTTCGGAACCGATACAAGCACTCATGGCACTGTGTTCACTTTCCACCGGAATGAACTCGGTATCTACCTGTCCGTTTGCTACGAAGGTCGTAAAATACTGTGGGATCTCTGTGGATGGTGTGATTGGGTAAGCAGGCATAACATCAGGATTGATCTGACGCATCGCATTTGCTACTGCTTCATTACCGGATAAACGTTCTTTGATTGCCATATTATCTTACCCCCTTCATCATCTCGATCGCATGGAAAGGACAGGCTTTTTCACAGATGCCGCATCCCTTGCAGTGATCTAAATCAAATTCTCCTCGTTTGCCATCCTTTACCGGAATTGCGCTGTCCGGGCATGCTGGTGCGCAAAGGAGACACTGTTTACATTTGTCTGCGATAAATTTTGGAGTATCGGTTCTCCATTCTCCAGTTTTAAAGCTCTCGGATGTGCCACCGCCGACGATGGTGCAGCCTTCGCTGATATCCTGCCATTTTACATTAAGGCCTAAAAGATCAATATTGGATAACATTATTTTACCTCCTGTAAAGCTAAGAACAATGCCTTCATGTTGCCTTCGATGACTTCCGGTCTGGAGGCAAATTTGTGTGCGTAGGAATTTCTCATGGATTCAAGGAAGGCTTCCTCCTCCATAACACCACTCACCTTAACGATGGCAGCCAGCATCGGGGAGTTCGGGAAGTATTTTCCTAAGGTCTCTAAAGAAATCTTACGAGCATCGATGGTATATACTTTGCCTTTATATCCTTTTAACTTTGGAATAATTTCTTCTTTTGGTTTTGCAGTGTTGATAACGATAGCTCCATCTTCTTTCAGACCGTCTGTTACGCCGACGGAATCCAGAAGAGTTTCATCTACGACAACAACATAATCCGGTTCATAAATATTGGAATGAACGCGAATCTTTTTGGAACTGATTCGGTTGTAAGCTGTAATTGGAGCGCCCATACGCTCTGGACCATATTCCGGGAATCCCTGTACATACATTCCTGTACCAAATGCAACGTCTGCCAGAAGAAGCGCTGCAGTTTTTGCACCCTGACCGCCACGGCCGTGCCATCTGATCTCCATTAATTCATTCATGATAATCTCCGTTTCTTTACTTCTTTATCGTAAGGTTTGTCATTTTGAAGCAGGAGGATTACTAGGACCTGCATCCTGCTTATGATTTTATACTGGAAAATGAAGTGGCCAATACAAAACAAAACGCCTCTATAGACACGAAGTCTATAGAGGCGAAAATAATTCCGTGGTACCACTCTACTTGTCGCAAATGCGACCACTCAATCCGCTGCCAGCACAGCTTACCTCGATAACGGGAGGACCCGTCCTCACCTAATGATATCAATCTTCTTAAGAATCAATACGTTCAGCGGGATGCTTATGGGTGATGTCATTATGGTCTTCCTACTGTCTCACACCAGCCGACAGCTCTCTGAAAAGAAGAACTCATCATGATGTATCCCAATCATTGCTCTTCACGAAGTGTATTTTATACGATGTTTTCTCATATGTCAATAAAAAATTCGGAAATGTGGAAGCTGCTTCAGCAGCGGAGCAATTCCGAAAGCGTATCATGCCTTGTGGAGCAAAGCAGCTTGGCTTGCTTGCATCCTTGTTTTTTATGACAGAATATTAACGTAATCTTTTCGTAAGTTTCAGATATTGACATGGATGGACCAAATGTTATATCATTTTGACAGATTATGTTCTGATATTTATACATTTTCAATTTTTCATGCAGGATTATCATGACTTCTACAGACAAACTCTTTCGAATTGTGTGAAAGTAGAAGAGATACAGGCAAGTTTCCTCTTTCTTTGGAGAACGCTAGGTCATGATTGATAAAAAAGGAGGTTATCCTATGTATTTTGGTGTTGTACTTGCCGGCGGAGTCGGCAGCAGAATGGGTAATGTGGAGAAACCGAAGCAGTTTTTGACGATTGGTAATAAACCGATCATTATCCATACCTTAGAGAAGTTTTATGTGAATAGTAAGTTCGAGAAGATCATCGTATTATGTCCATCCCAGTGGATCAATCATACGAAGGATATTGTAAAGAAATATATCGGTCAGACGGATCGGGTTGTGATCATCGAAGGCGGATCGACGCGTAATGAAACCATCATGAATTCGATTCGCTATATTGAGAAGGAATATGGATTGGATGATGATACCATCATTGTCACTCATGATTCCGTTCGTCCGTTCCTGACCCATCGTATCATTGAGGATAATATTAAGGCAGCAGAAGAATTTGGTGCATGTGATACCGTAATTCCTGCATCAGATACCATCGTAGAGAGTATGAATAATACCGTTATCACAAATATTCCGGATCGTTCTAAGATGTATCAGGGACAGACCCCACAGTCTTTCCGCGCGAAGAAGTTAAAGGAGCTTTACGAAGGACTGACAGAGGAGGAAAAGGATATTCTCACTGATGCCTGCAAGATTTTTGTGATCAAGGGCGAGAAGGTTCAGCTTGTCGAGGGTGAGGTATTTAATATTAAGATTACTTATCCATATGATCTTCGTGTGGCAGAAACATTAATTGAAGGAGATGGTAAATAATGCTGAATACTGTATATCGTCTTGTTGCTCCACGTCGATTTGAAGTAGCATTTAATGATATTGATTTAAATGGGGAGGACGTTGTCATTCGTCCGACACATCTGTCTATCTGTCATGCAGACCAGAGATATTATCAGGGAAGCCGTCCCCAGGAGATTCTGGATAAAAAGCTGCCGATGGCTTTGATTCATGAAGGAATCGGGGAAGTAGTATATGATAAGCTGGGAGAGTTTCAGCCGGGTGAACTGGTGGTCATGATTCCGAATACACCTGTAGAAGAGGATCCCGTGATTGGGGAGAATTATCTTAGAAGCTCTAAGTTCCGTGCCAGTGGCTTTGATGGATTTATGCAGGATAATGTGGCGATGCGTCGCGACCGCCTAGTAGTTCTTCCACAGGATATCAATCGGGAAGTGGCTGCATTTACGGAAATCGTTACGGTTAGTGTCCAGGCTTTGAATCGTTTCAAACGCTTTACCCATGATCGGAAGGATGTTGTAGGTATCTGGGGAGATGGTAACCTTGGATATATCACAGCGATTTTCTTCCGTTATATGTTCCCGGATACTAAGCTTTTGATTTTTGGAACAGACCGTGAGAAGCTGAATACCTTCTCTTTTGCGGATGAGACTTATCTGGTATGGGATGTTCCGGAAAGTGTAGAAATCGACCATGCCATCGAGTGTGTAGGCTCAGAAGCTTCCCAGAAAGCAATCAATCAGATCATCGATCTGATCCGTCCGGAGGGTACGATCTCCCTTCTTGGTGTATCGGAATTCCCGATTCCGATCAATACCCGTATGGTTTTGGAGAAGGGACTTCATTTATATGGAAGCAGCCGTAGTGGCAGAGAGGATTTTGTGACGACGGTGGAGCTTTATAAGAAGCATCCGGAGATTATCGGTTATCTTAGTAACCTCGTTGGTGCGGTGGTTGAGGTTCATTCCATCAAGGATATGACCAAGGCTTTTGAATTGGACATCCGTAAGAGTATGGGTAAGACCATCATGGTTTGGAAGAAATAGGATATTTTTCTATAACAGCAGTATTTTGTGCATTGATTGCGCATAGATACTGCTGTTTTTATGATACGCGAGAGTCCATGGTCTGAAAATGGGCGCAGAAAGCCCTTTAGGGCTTACATGCGAACATTCTTCAGACTATGGCGAACCAACAAAAATCGAGTACGATTGGGGTAGGGGCCCCATAGAGTATGAGATTTTCGTTGGCGGAATTGTGGGATGCCTAAGTATGCAACAAAAAGGTCCGGTGAACCTTTTTGTGCAGTTGCTTCAGCAACGGAGCAATTCCGAAAGCGTATCATGCCTTGTGGAGCGACGCATGTCGCATGGAAGTTTTTTATGATACGCGAGAGTCCATGGTCTGCAGCATGAGGAAAACTTTATAAACGATGAATTGTTTTTAATGACAAATTTTATTTTCTATGTTAGACTCAAAAAATATAACGTCATAGGCGAATATACATGACACATTCGGCTGCTTAAGTAATGGAAGAATTACGGAAATCGCTTTCACTGTGGTGCGATTCCTGCACATGGCACATCCTTCGGGTGGAAAGCATATCATGAGGATGTAGCGGGGGCAGGGATCTCGTGGAATCCGAATGATCTAAGGATGATGAGGACCAAGGGATGACATAAGGTACATAAAAATCAGATCTCGTGGAATCCGAATGATCTAAGGATGATGAGAGTCAAGCGGAGTTTGCGTGGTGCTCCATGCAATATGGAGCGGACGAAAATCGCATGGATGCTTTATGATGTTAGATTATTTTCATAGTGTGTGCAAGAGGAATCTGGCAAGAAACAGGGAAACCGACCGAAGGAGTAACGCTCTCAGGTATTCAATCAGGAATTAAGATTGTCAGAGGATTGCACTCTGGAGACAGCTGCAACAGAAATAATAGAATCATCGAACTGTTGGCAGCGGCCGAAGGGGCAAGGAAAGCAGGGCATGTTGTTTTCTGAATCTCTCAGGCAAAAGGACGGAGGAGAGAAAAATTATGGATCAATTATTGCAGATTGTTCAGACTGTCAATGATACAGTCAACGGCATTGTGTGGGGTTGGCCTGCACTGATTTTATTGGCATTTGTTGGTGTTTTAACCACATGCCTTACAAAGTTTTTCCAGTTAACACACATTAAGCATTGGATGGAGAATACCATCGGTGCGATATTCAAAGACAAGGACGTTACCGGACATACAGAAGATAAGTCCATCTCCCAGTTCCAGTCTTTATGTACTGCTTTGGCAGCTACCGTTGGTACCGGTAATATCGTCGGTGTATCCGGTGCGATCATCACAGGTGGTCCCGGTGCTGTATTCTGGATGTGGCTCATTGCCTTCTTTGGTATGATGACAAACTATTCTGAAAATGTACTTGGTATCTTCTATCGTCGTAAAAACTCCAAGGGCGAGTGGTCCGGTGGAGCAATGTATTACTTAAGAGATGGTTTGGGAGCAAAAAAAGGATGTAAGCAGATCGGTTATGTTCTGGGTATCCTCTTCTCTGTTTTCTGTCTGTTAGCATCCTTTGGTATTGGTAACATGACACAGGTGAATTCTATCTCCGGTAATATGTATGCGGTATTCCATGTGCCTACATGGATCACAGGTCTTGTGGTTATGGTAATTGCTGCCTTGGTTATTGTTGGTGGCTTAAAACGTATCGCTTCTGTAACAGAGAAGATCGTTCCTTTCATGGTTGTTATTTATATGGTAGGAACCATTTTCATCTTCCTGACGAACTTTACGATGATCCCTGCTGTATTTGGCGCTATCTTCAGAGGTGCATTCGCAGCAAAGGCTGCCGGTGGCGGTGTTGTTGGTTATGGTATTAAGCTTGCCATTGAACAGGGTATGAAGCGTGGTGTATTCTCCAACGAAGCCGGTCTTGGTTCTTCTGTTATGGTGCATTCCAATTCCAACGTAAAAGAACCGATCCGTCAGGGTATGTGGGGTATCTTTGAAGTATTTGCAGATACGATCGTTGTTTGTACCTTGACCGCTTTCACTATTCTGTCTTCCGGTCTCATCGATCTGGAAACTGGTGTGGCAGTCACAGAATTCAATGGAATCGAAATTACGAAAGCGAATATGATTTCTACCGTATTCTCTTTGCATTTTGGATATGTGGGTTCTGCTTTTGTAGCCATTGCGATCATGTTATTTGCCTTCTCTACAGCGCTTGGCTGGAGCCACTATGGTTCTAAAGCTTGTGAGTTCTTATTTGGAGAGAAAGCTACTTTGATCTATAAGATTATTTTTGTAATTGCCATTTATGGTGGTGCAGTTATGGGTGATAATCTTGCATGGGATCTGGCAGATACCTTTAATGGTATGATGATGCTTCCGAACTTGGTAGCTGTTATTGTATTATCTCCACAGGTATATGCGATTACCAAGAATTATGTAGATCGTCATTTGAAAGGGAAAAATGTGGAACCTATGCTTTCCTTCTGGCCTGATATTCAGGCTGAACATGCCGAAGAAGTAAAGAAAGGCGCAGAATAAGCCATATAAAAAAGGATGAAAATCGGTTTTGCTGATTTTCATCCTTATTTTTTGTCATAACCTACAAAAAAATGTGTCTACCCTGGCGAAAGTATGCTATGCGAGAAGGGCATGCAGTGCAAATGGCACAGTTTTTCGTTCAGATTTTATTCATCAAATTTAAATCCGGCAAGCAGGGCGGCAAGGCCTGTGCTGGCTTCGCCTTCGTCCTTGTATGTAAGCTCCGGCTCTTCGATCACTTCCACAGGAGCTGCCTCTTCGAGTGCTTTCATGCTGAGACTGATCTTTCCATCTTCCACCTTGAGCACCTTCACTTTTACCTCCTGACCGGCCTTTAAAACTTCTCCGGGAGCAGAGATACGCTTCTGGCTGATCTGGGAAATGTGTACCAGACCATTGATTCCATTTCCAAGGTCGATAAATGCGCCATAAGGCATTAATTTTTCTACTTTTCCTTCCAATACAGTACCTTTTGCGATGGCGTTGATCTTACGAGTACGTTCTTCTTCCCTTCTCTGATATAATAATTCACGAACGGAAAGTACGAGACGGTTCTTTTCTGGATCCACTGTAATCACCTTCGCTTCTACCGTTTTACCGAGAAATTCATTGGTGTCTTCCACATAGCCTAAAGAAAGCTGGGAAGCAGGGATAAAGCCACGAAGACCTTCTACATAAGCGATGACACCCTTATTTACGATGCCGCCAATCTTCACTTCAAGGGCGGTACCTTCCTCGAGATATTTCTGACAGCTGGCCCATGCAAGGGAGCGGGTTGCATTCTTTACGGAAAGAGCAACATTTCCTTTGCCGTCATCCACGGCGATGACTTCCGCCTTGATCTCTTCGCCAACCTTTACCGTATGCATAGAGAAGGATGGATCATCGCTGAACTCACTTCTTTTTACAATTCCTTGTACATGATAGTTAAAATCAACATAGGCAGCATCCTCATCGACGATCGTGATGACACATTCTACAATATCTCCTTCGTTAATGGGACGAAGGGAAGCTTCTAATTCTTTTTCAAAATCAGCCATAGTTTCACTCATGATATAATCCTCCTAAATATATACAACCCAGCGATAAAATCAAAGAAAGAACCTACACCAAAAGAGTACATATTCAAAAACTGCTAAGAAAAGAAAGTGTAGAGTAAATCTTGATCATAATATGGGCGCTAAATTAGAAATTAGTATATCATTCTTTTTTATAATTTGCTATACTAATTCTTTAAGATCCTGGCGATTCTGGAGATATGCGTCCTATTTTCCTACAGTTCAAGTGCCAGGATTAAATAAAATAAGAACATTTGTTTGCTTTTTCAAGACGAGTATGCTATTATAAGACAAGAAGTCTTGGCTTTGATATCATATTATCTATCTTTGGAATGTATCGGTAGGATAGATCTCAGTATATAGAAGATAGATTGCATGTAATCTATTATGAAGAGCATGTGACATAGGACGAAGAGCATGTGACCAAGGACGAATTGCATGTGACATAGGATGAAGAGCATGTAACCAAGGACGAATTGCATGTGACATAGGATGAAGAGCATATGACCAAGGACGAATTGCATGTGATCTTTTATGAATGGAATGCGAGATAGGATAGAGGACATGTGATTGAGAATAAATGATATATAATATAAAGAAGGAATCTAGGAGGAAGATTATGTTAAAAGTAGGAATGACGAAGACTTTAACGGATATAGTAACCATGGAGAATACAGCGAAAACTCTCGGCAGTGGCAGCCTTCTGGTTTATGGAACGCCAGCCATGCTTCTTCTGGTTGAGAAGACAGCCGTAGCACTGCTGGAAGGAGAACTCGAGGCGGGAATGACTTCTGTGGGAACGAATCTGAATGTGGATCATGTTTCAGCTACGCCAGTCGGTGGGGAAGTAAGCTGTACGGTTGCTCTGCAGGAGAT
>R25__coassemble_392_pt1 | contig 26296 bp, 21 predicted proteins | sample R25__metabat2_low_PE_006 | metagenome-assembled genome bin R25 | reverse complement strand
TTATTAAGTATTGCAATATAGAAGAAAATAGGTATAATAAGTCTTGCGTTTAACGAAGCCAAGTCCGAAATGGTAAGGCATGACATAGATCCAAATATTTCCCTCTTTATTCAGCATCAAGCTGTTTCCCTAATGCACGTGTCGATCAGGTATCGATGCGTTTTTCTGTTTTATGGGGGAATTTTATTGAATTATGCCGGACTTCAATTAGGCCAAAGATTGATGCTGATGTACGATTGGAATTAGATGGGGATTGAACATGCCCCAATTATACCAGAGATTGATGCATAATAGGAAAAAACTTAAATTCATTGATAGGAGACAAGCATTATGGAATTTTTTGATCTACGTAATCCCGATGGGAGTATAACAGGAGTGATCAAAGAGAGAAGTCTGGTCCATAGAGATGGAGACCTGCATGGAACGGTGCACATTTTTATCGTCAGAGAATCGAAGCAGGACAAAGGATATGAAGTGCTTTTACAGATGCGTAGCATCGAGAAGGATTCTTTTCCGGGGTGTTACGATATATCTTCCGCCGGCCATTTGAGCGCCGGACAGACTTATCTGCAGGCAGCTTTGCGGGAATTGGAAGAAGAATTAGGCATTCAAGCCGATGAGGAGGATCTTCATTTTATGGGTTACCATGAAGGCTTCTGCCAAGAGGAATTCTATGGGAAACCATTTCGCAATCATGAGATCAGTGCAGTTTATGTCTATCAGAAAGAAATTGATGCGAGTCAATTACGCCTTCAGCCGGAAGAGGTGGAATCGGTGCGATGGTTTTCTTTTGAGGAATGCCTGGAAAGGGCACAGATGGGGGATAAATCCTATTGCTTGTTCGCGGATGAGATGGAGATGTTGGGAAAATATCTTCGGTCTTTATGAAGCACCAAGCGGGCAAAGTGGAAAAGAACTCTGCGCAGTTCATGAGAATCATTCCGATGCGTCAGAATGAAAAGGAATCGAGCATATCGTGGTAAGGAAAGGAAAAAAGTCCCTGTGTAACGGACGATTCATAAAGTCTCACTTTATGAGGTCGGCAACACGGGGACTTTCTATAATAAATAGAGAAAGAATACTCCATATTATAATCTTAGAAAATAATCTCATCCAAGGCATCTAAGGATGCGGCAAGCTCGTAAATCTGCTTGGAATCCAAAGACATATTCTCGGCGATGATCTGAACAATCTCCATAAAATGTGGATCGATCTGCTCCAGGGTCGGATACTTGGTAAATAAGAATAAAAGCTTCTTGATCCACTCCATACCACGGTATTTAAAAATCTGTTCTGTCAGAATCTCTTCCACCTGATAAGGAAGAATCTGCAGCCAGATACTGATACGAGACAAGAGATGCATGGTAAAATAAACCTGTCGGTTGGCACCATACTCACTGGTATTCGTATAATGCTCTGCATAATAAACCATATTCCGAAGGGTCTCGTCTTCCATGATGGCAATCTTCTTCGGCGTCGGATCATACTGAAGACGAACTCCATGTCTGTGCTTTAAGTAAGCAGCATAACCACGGCGCTCTGCATGATACTCGGACCAATTCTGGAATAGAACGGTCTCCTGATTCGAAAACAGTTCGCGATAGGACTTCAGCTGATGAAGTCGCGCATACTCTTTATAATCAACATAATGCGTTAATTCATGGAATACCAATCGATATAATTCACATTCCTCTACCTTCTGCAGATAAGGCTCTTTAAAGATCAAGGTGAAGGACTCGTCCATGGACTTCGGATACTTCATACAAGCAGCAACATGCTTCCAGCTGGCACGGGCAGCGGCTTCATTCACCTTACGGATATCACTGTCGGAGAAGCCGTACTTCTTCTGGCAGGAATACATATCATCTGTGATCACCAGCTGAATATCCTGATCCTTGATATCAAAATAACGCATATATGAATTTTTAATCCGATTAAGCCTTGCCATCATCAAGGATTCCATACTTACACCTTCTTTAAAATTATTATCTGACAAAAAGATTCTAATCCAACTTTATTTTATCATGACGGAAAATACCCGTCAATGAACGATTCCCTATAAATTCTTGTAATAAAAGGGCAAGAATTAGCAGAAATAAGAGGCGGCTTTTGTCTTTACCGTCTTCTTCAGGCGATTGCTGTGAGAAATTGCTTCCACCAGATCTTCCGTCGAAAGTTCTTTGCGGGAAGATAAGGCTGCATAAGAAAAAGCCATCTCCAGTATGGAGAGAGGAAGCTCCGGCCAATGTGTTTTCAGATCTTCCGGCTGGTTTTCTTCCCGGCAGATCGACAGAAGAATGGAGAGCAGTCGGTGCGTTTCTACTTCGTCAAATGGATTGGCCACATGTGTTTCATGCGTAATGGCCGGAATGCTCTCCTTCAATATCTTCAGGCAAAGACTTTCGTCTGCTTCTTCCACCTGAATTGGATAAAAACGACGAGACAGGGCCTGATCATATTGAATAAATCGATGATATTCCTCGGAAGTGGTTGCCCCGATCAGCTTGATATCTCCACGATCGATGTAAGGCTTTAACATATTTGAGATATCATTATTCGAGCTTTCGGTGGAACCGGCTCCAACGATGGTATGTATCTCATCAATGAAAAGGATGACATCCGGGTGCTTTGTAAGCTCATCCATCAATTGCTTCATGCGCTCTTCCATTTCCCCCACATATTTTGTGCCGCTGAGTAAAGAAGTGGTCGTCAGTTTGAAAATCTTTTTCTCTTTTAGTAAATCCGCGACCTGCCCCTGCTTTAATGCATAGGCCAGTCCCTCGACGACGGATGTCTTACCGACACCGGCCTCTCCGATCAGAATCGGTGATTTTTTCGGAGAAATGAGGATAAGAGCCAGATCTCTGATTTCTTCTTCTCTGCCGATGGCTGGATTACTGATATAGGAGCGGGTGTTCATGTTATAGGCATAATGATTCAAAAATTCGCTATTCACAGACTGTGAGGAAGAAGGATCTTCTTGCTGTGTGAGCTTGTGCTTCCATGGATAAGTTTCTTCCATAAAAAGCATAAGATCTGCCAGAAGCTTTGCCATAAAGTCAGAAAGACCAAGCTGATTCTCCGGATAGGTGTAGAAAAACTTCTTCTCTTCTTGGAGATAAGAGGAAAATTCCTCGAGAGAAATCTCTTCTCCCCTGCCACTGAATTGGGCGAGATTCGATAGAAGGAGGTTCTGAAGAATGCTTTCCTTTTCCTCGACAGTAAAGCGTGGGAAGGCTCCATGGAAGAAATCTCTGTAGAAAATCCCCTCTTCTGCCACTGCGGCAATCAGAGGAAGATCTTTGGAAGAGGAGCGGATCATGATGCTGTAAAAATCTTTTAAGGTCTGTCGAGCTAGGCTTTCCTCCTTAAAAATGGCTTTCATTGCCAGTAAAGTACGAAAATAAGTGGAGTAATAGGGCGTCTTTATGGTCTCCAGCATATGAATGGTTTCTTCCAGATAGTTCTCTACGGTAAAGTTAGGTAAGCTTTTGGATACTTCTTTTAAGCGAATGCAATCTGCAAAATACTGTTGATAAAGAGCATCTTCTTCCGGAAAAGACAGATTAAACCGTTCCTTGATCAGATTTTGCAAAAAAGCAAGATAGAGGGAGGAATCTGCGAATTCCTTGATACATTTTCCGGAAAGGAACATATGTCGCAGTTTGATCATCTCAGGAGAGAGAAGATTCCCTGTCTGTAAAAAATAAGAATGGGCCTTAGCCAATGTCAGTTCTATATTGGAAGGATTATGATCCTGATTCATACTTACTCCTTTCCTCGCGGTCGAAAAGCCGGAGATTGCAATCTTATCGGAACCAAACATTCGGATGCTTGGATTCCTTAAACTAAGTATAACATAATTCAGACTGCAAATGATAGCATAAGAGAAATTCCGGGACCTTATGATAGGAGTTGTGGGTAAGAAAATGGAAAGTTTTTATAATTCTATTTAATTACACACTTTAAAGTATAAAAGTGTTGTAACTTATAAAAAAATGTGTTACTATATTGCAGGATACCGATTTTTCGCTTCAAATATGTAAAATAAGGGGAATAAAACTCATATTTGAGGCATATACTAAGATAGAAGGAGATATGGCTATGGATATGGAAATGCACTTTTTCCGAAAATTACCGATTCCGAAGGAATTAAAGGAACAGTTTCCTGCAGACGAAAGAATAAAGAAGATTAAAGCGGAGAGAGATCCGGAGATTAAGGCTGTTTTTGAAGGAAAGTCCGACAAGTTTCTGTTGATTATCGGACCGTGTTCTGCGGATAATGAAGATTCTGTTCTGGATTATGTCACAAGACTTACCAAGGTACAGGAGAAGGTGAAGGATAAGATTCTGATCATTCCACGAATCTACACGAATAAACCAAGAACGACCGGAGCAGGCTACAAAGGTCTTGTTCATCAGCCGGATCCGGAGAAAAAGCCGGATATGCTGCAGGGTATCATCGCAGTTCGTGAATTGCATCAGAGAGCAATCTTAGAGAGCGGACTTACCTGTGCCGATGAGATGCTTTATCCGGAAAATCATCGTTATATATCGGATCTTTTATCCTATATTGCCATAGGTGCCAGATCTGTGGAGAATCAGCAGCATAGATTAGTGGCAAGTGGTGCAGGAATTCCGGCAGGAATGAAGAATCCTACGGGAGGCGATTTTTCTGTTATGATGAATTCGATCGAAGCAGCACAGAATAAGCATGTCTTCCTTTATCGTGGCTGGGAGGCAGAATCCCTTGGTAATCCACATGCGCATGCGATTTTGCGTGGCTATGTGAATGAGAGAGGACAGTCCTTCCCGAACTATCATTATGAAGATTTAATCAATGTATATGATTTGTATCAGAAGAGAGGATTAAAGAATCCATCGATTATCATCGACACCAACCATGCGAATTCCGGAAAGAAATATCTGGAACAGATTCGTATCGCCAAAGAGGTCCTTCACAGCTGCAGACATTCTTCAGAGATCAAGAGCATCGTAAAAGGCTTGATGATCGAGAGTTATATTGAAGATGGAAGCCAGAAGATTGGGGAAGGATGCTATGGAAAATCAATCACTGACCCATGCCTGGGATGGGATAAGTCAGAACGTCTGGTATATGAGATTGCGGAATTACTATAGACTTAGATCATCATGCCCTTTGTAGTAAGATGGCCTGTATCCTTGTATTTTGTTTCCTATGTTATGGAGCGATGTAAGCCATAGGAAAGTATTCTATGAAGCAAAATATTTCGAAGGATGCGTAGGAATGTCAAAAGGTATGCGCTGTTTTTCGAATGCGGTTTTATATATTGTGGTTGTTTTGGGAGATAAGATGTGGAGCGTAAAGGATTCTTTGCGCTCATTTTCTTTTGATATGGAATAAAAAAGGACATAAATCATGAAAAAAGACCGAATTTTGATATTAAGCAGGCAGCAATCTGTCTGCGAAGAGATGGTGTCTTATTTTCAGGAGACATCTTATCGAATCTCCTGGTTGACGGAGTATGATCAAGCGATTGCACAGATGCATGAAAAAACGCATCGGCCGGATTTGTTTTTATTTGATATGCAGGTACCCGGAAGGGAAGAATATGAAGTCCTTCATAAGATTCAGGATCTATCGGATCTGCGGATCTTGATCCTATCCTCCGATGATCGTCTGGAGAGTCAGCTCTATGCTTATTCCATGCAGATTGATGAATATATGGTCAAGCCGGTACCCATGCCTCTGCTTGAGGCGCATGTGGAAGCAATTCTGCGAAGAGATGAAAAAAAAGAGAAGAACTTCGTTCGAAAAGAAGGAGCATTGGAGATACATTATGACAGTCGATGCGCTTATATTGATGGGCGCATGATGGTATTAACACCGAAGGAGTTTGATCTTCTGGATTTTATGTTACAGCATAAGGGAATGATCCTATCCCGGGATAAAATCTTAGATTCCGTTTGGGGCTATGATTATGTCAGCGGCTATCGTAGTGTCGATACGATGGTGAAAAAAATCCGGGCCCAGTTAACCAAGGATTATCCTTATATTCGTACGGTTTATGGGATTGGATATGCCTTCGATCCGGACATCATTTCTTAGAAGAAGATAGGGAAGAGTCGGAATGGCTCGGTCATTATATTCACGAATAGTATATTTACGAATGAGGATGGAACATCCATTTCACTTTCCTGAGAAGGTTAGCGAAATTCTATATATGAAATTAAGATAGCTATACAAAAAGAGAGGAGTTAAAAATGAAGCATGTAAAAAAAGGAATCGGATTCTTTCTGATTTTCACGATGATCATTGGTCTGATTCTGCCCCAAAGTAAGGTACAGGCCGCCAGCAGTACCGTCAAGTTTACCATCTCCGGAAAAACAGCCACCTATAAGAAAAAGAAGACCTATCTTATGATAAATAATCAGAAAAAGGGTGTGTCAAAGACTCCGATTTTTATCAAAGAAGGATGTTATATGGGCTCTGCATTGGAGATCTTTAAAAATAGTGATCTTGGTGTGACTTATAAAGAGAGCTCCAATCATAAAACCCTGACCTTATCCTATAAGGGACATACCATTAAGATGACCAGCGGAAGTAAAAAAATCGTTTACGACGGTGAAAGCGATTCTTTTGCGACTGCACCGGTATATGGAACTTATACCTCCGGATCCTATAAGCGCTGGATCGTGCCTTTAAACAGCGTCTGCGCTCGTCTTGGACTGAATTACAAGAAAACATCCAGTAGTGTGATTCGAATCAGTAACAAGATTATTCTTGTGATTGATGCGGGACATGGTGGAAAGGACAGCGGTGCCATCGGAAATGGAAAATATGAAAAGAATATGACCCTTGCCATCGTGAAAGCGGCCAAGGCATATTTTGATAAAGATAGTAGATTTGAAGTACACTACACTCGTGTTTCCGATACCTATCCGACCTTGGACGGACGATGTGAACTGGCAAATGAAGTGAATGCCGATCTCTTCATCAGCTGTCATATTAATTCTGCCGGTTCTACGGCTCGCGGTACGGAAACCTTATATAACAAGGATCGGAATAGTAAGACCAAGAAGGGCGGTATTACCTCCTATCAGCTCGCGAGTATGATGCAGACCTACGCCTTGAAGGCTACCGGATTTACCAATCGAGGCCTGGTGAATCGTACCGGACTTCGCGTCTTAAGAAAGACCAATATGCCAGCTGTCATCATTGAATATGGTTTCATTTCCAATAAAACAGAATGCGCTAAGATGAATGCGAATCTGAGCCGCTATGGAAAATACATCTATAAAGGTGTTGTAAAATTGATGAAAAATAAGGGGAAAATTTCATAAAGTCTTACTTGAAAGTTTCTCTGAAATGTGTTATCAATTTAAAGGATATGAAAAGCAGGGCATGGAATGCTGCCTGCCCTCATGGATATTATAGATAGAGAATATGACATGTACACTATATATTGTGTACATGTCATTTTTTATACCCTAAATGTAGTGAAAAATAGTTGATTCGTACCGATGATTGTGCTAGAATAGCAATTGCACTATGAATTGTACAAATATGTTAAGAAGCGTAAATTTTAGTGATTTTTGTTTGACACGGGTCAATTGTGGCTAAGGAGAATTACTAAGATTCCATTTGGGAGAAAAATATGAAGATTATAAAACGTAGTGGAATGGAAGTAGAATTCGATTCTACAAAAATTGCCAACGCTGTAAAGAGGGCCAATGCCAGTGTTGTGGAACAGGAACAGATGACACAGGAACAGATCAATGAGATTGCACATAATGTTGAGATTATCTGTGCCGGCATGGGTCGCGCTTTAAATGTGGAGGAGATTCAGGATCTGGTGGAGAATCAGATTATGAATCAGAAGGCGTTTCGTGTGGCAAGTAATTATATTACCTATCGTTATAAAAGAGCTTTGGTGCGTAAGTCCAATTCCACGGATCAACAGATTTTAAGTCTTCTTGAATTTAATAATGAGGAAGTAATTCAAGAGAATTCCAACAAGAATCCAGCGGTAAACAGTGTACAGCGTGACTATATGGCTGGTGAAGTAAGTAAAGATATTACCAAGCGATTTCTTCTGCCACAGCGTATTTGGGAGGCCCATGAGAAGGGGATAATTCATTTTCATGATTCCGACTATTTTGCCCAGCATATGCATAACTGCTGTTTGGTAAATCTGGAAGATATGCTTACCAATGGTACGGTCATCAGTGATGTTATGATCGAACAGCCGAAGAGCTTTTCTACGGCTTGTAATATTGCCACCCAGAGTGTCGCACAGATCGCCAGTTCTCAGTATGGCGGACAGAGCATCACTTTATCTCACCTTGTTCCATTTGTACAGATCAGTCGAGAGAAGTATCGTAAGAGTGTCCGTGCGGAATTCGAAGAGATGGGAATGGAGCTTGATGAAGAGAAAATCAACGAGATTGCTGAGCTTCGTGTACGTAAAGAAATTAAGCAGGGTGTTCAGGTCATCCAGTATCAGGTAATTACTCTGATGACGACCAATGGTCAGGCTCCTTTTGTTACCGTATTTATGTATCTGAATGAGGTGCCGGAGGGACAGCAGCGAGATGACTTGGCAATCATTATCGAAGAGATGCTGAATCAGCGTATTTTGGGCGTGAAAAATGAGAAGGGGGTTTATATTACCCCAGCTTTCCCAAAACTGATTTATGTGCTGGAGGAAGATAATATCCATGAAGATAGCAAGTACTGGTATCTGACCAGATTAGCAGCCAAATGTACGGCAAAGCGTATGGTTCCGGATTATATTTCCGAGAAAATCATGAAGAAGCTGAAGAAGGGAAATTGCTATCCTTGTATGGGTTGCCGTTCCTTCCTTACGGTATATGAAGATGAGAACAAGAAGCCGAAGTTTTACGGTCGTTTCAACCAGGGTGTTGTAACCTTGAATCTGGTGGATGTGGCCTGTTCTTCCATGGGAGACATGGACAAGTTTGAACAGATTCTGGAGGAACGTCTGGAGCTCTGTCATGAAGCTTTAATGTATCGTCATAAACGTCTCTTAGGTACCCCTTCTGATGTGGCACCGATCCTCTGGCAGAATGGCGCTCTTGCTCGTCTGAAAAAGGGCGAGAAGATCGATAAACTGCTTTATGGAGGCTATTCTACCATATCTCTTGGTTATGCTGGCCTGTGTGAATGTACCAGATATATGACTGGTGAGAGCCATACGGGAGAGAAAGGAAAAGAGTTTGCCCTCAAGCTGATGCGTCATCTGGATGCAACATGTAAGCGTTGGGCCAAAGAGAGTAATATCGACTTCAGTCTGTATGGAACTCCACTGGAATCTACGACTTATAAGTTTGCCAAATGTCTGCAGGAGCGCTTTGGTAAGATTCCGGGTGTCACCGACCGAAACTATATTACCAACAGTTATCATGTTCATGTCACCGAAGAAATCGATGCTTTCGAGAAATTAACTTTCGAGGCCCAGTTCCAGGAATTATCTCCGGGCGGAGCCATCAGTTATGTGGAAGTACCAAATATGCAGAATAATATCGATGCGGTATTGGCAGTGATGCAGCATATTTATGAACATATCATGTATGCAGAGCTGAATACCAAGAGCGATTTCTGTCAGGTCTGTGGTTTTGACGGCGAGATTCAGATTGTGGAAGATGATGGCAAGCTGGTTTGGGAATGTCCAAACTGTCATAACCGCGATCAGAATAAGATGAATGTAGCCAGAAGAACCTGTGGCTATATCGGTACCCAGTTCTGGAACCAGGGCAGAACCCAGGAGATTAAGGAGAGAGTATTACATCTGTAGGATTTTACCCGAAACCTCGAAAACCCGAAAACCCGAAAACCCCTATAATAGTTTGAACCACCCGAACCACCCGAACTCCCGAAAATTTTTTGAGGGTATTTGAAAGAAAAATTGAAACATTATAGATTCTACCCGCCGGAAGAGAAATCCGGCGGGTTATTTGCATATATGATAAAAAACGGTAGGATTCCTAACCTGGGAATCCTACCGTTGGTGTTTATGGTGGGAAATCTATTGGAAGACGATTCCTATAATGCTTCAAATTTCTCAATGGCATCGTTCAGCATATCCTGATAATAATCCGGAACCATAGCCTTTTGTTCTTCTGTCAAAGCATCATAAAGAGTCTTGGCTTCTGTGATATATTCCTCGTCTCTTAAACTTACTTCGGTTCCAAGAACAGCGATGGCCTCGATGGCTTCTTCTACTCTGGCCTGGTTATCGGTGTTGGCAATTGGTTCGAAGTAACCATAGAAAGGAGATCCGTTCTTTGTTACAATGATGCGATACTCTTTCAGGTTCTCTTCCTCTGCTTTAAAGGTAAAGGTCGGACTTGTCTCTCCGGAAATCTCACGAAAACCATCTTCTGCATTCTCATCTGCGACATACCACTGGTACTGTAATTCATCGCTTGCTTCGATCTGCTTATCATCGGCATCATATAATAAGGCCTCGATGGTGATGTCCTTTCCATCAAGATCAATGTACTTCTCCCCGTCTACCTTGATATCCATGAAGCACTCTTTATCAAGTGGCATATAAGCGATGGAATTACTGCAGCCTGTCTTCGTATTTGTTGCAAGTACTGCAAAATATTCATAAGCATCGATATCTTTTCGGTTGGCATTAAAGGTATAGGTGACATCGGTCGCATTCTCAATCTCGTTGAAGTCTTCCATCTCTTCGTCGAAGCCATTGGCCCACTGGAAAGTATAGTCACTTAAATCGGTGATCTGGTGACCCTTTGCATCATAAATAGAAGCAGTAATGGTAACGTCCTCATCATTTACTTCGATGTATGGATTATCGTCGATATATACGATGAAGGTGTTATTGGAATTCTCCGGAGTATAGTAAGCTTTCAGTTTTATACCATCCGGACCTTTTACATTCACCATATATCCTACGGTATCCGGTGTTGCCTTGAAGGTGAAGCTCTCCCCGGTCTCTCCTTCGATTTCTGTATAATCATCACTCTCTTCGTTATATTCGTACCACTGGAAACTGTAATCGCTGGTATCTGTGATCCTGTTCTTCTCATCATCATAAAGGGAAGGTGCTATGGTGACTTCCTGGCTGTCAAATGGGATGCTCCGGTCATTCTTAATCTCAGCGATGTAACCGCTATCTACATAATCGGAATCAGATTCGGTGGTAGCCTCCTGGCTTGTCTCTGTGTGGGTAGTTTCTGTACTGACGCTACATCCGACTAAGCACATAGCTGCCATCAGACAACCGATAGGAAGTAATGTGTGATGGAATTTCTTCATATTATGTCCTCCTGTTTTCTAATCTAATGTGCTTATATTATAACATTTTCTATAGTATTAGAAAATATTTATTTAGAATTTTATTTTAACTATTTTGCTTCTTATAAATATGCTAATATAATGATAGAGTAGTATGAATGGATTCCTTATGTTTGCTTTCTATCGTTTGATAGGGAAAAATGAAAAAGATAAGGAAAATATGAGACAAGAGGTTGGGGGATTATGTTTAGGTTAGGAATCGATGTAGGCGCATTTAGTATACAGATCGCAGTCTTATCGGAGGAAAATAAAATTTTATATCAAGAGGAATGTGCGCATCATAAAAAGGTGAAGGAAACCGCTGTCACAATGCTGCAAAAAGTAGCTTCAAGAATCGGCTTAGAAAGCTGGAAAGTATGTGCCTGTGGCAGCATGAGCCATCTCTTAAATCTGCCACAGGATGCCGTTATCTCAGATCAGGCTGCCATAAAGTCAGCCTTGACAGAACTTGTACCTGAGGCCATGTCCGCCATCATGCTCGGAGCCCAGAAGACCATGTATCTGTCAAAGCCGGACGGGATTCATTATGACGTCAGAAAAAATTCCAACTGTTCTGCCGGAACCGGGGCTTTTTTTGAAGAACAGGCTTCCAGACTTCAGCTTCAGCTGCAGGAAATCTCATCGGTTGTTGCGGGTGCAGCCTCTGTGCCGGACATCGCCGGAAGATGCAGTGTATTTTCCAAGACAGATATGATTCATCGTATGCAGGAAGGAGTGCCTACGGCAGATATCCTGCTGGGACTCTGTTATGCATTGGTTAGAAATTATAAGTCTACCATTCTGCGTAATCAGAAACCGCAGCTCCCTGTCCTTCTTGCCGGTGGTGTTATGAAAAATAAAGGAGTTCTTCGTGCACTAAAGGAATTATTGGAATTGGAAGAGGAGGATTATATTTTGGATGAGAACTCTGCCTATCTGGGAGCCTTGGGTGCAGCGCTGAAAGCACAAGAGTGTGGAAGCATAATGTCTTCGGACGATCTCCTTGGAAGGATAGCAGAGAAAACGATCATTGAGGATCAGAGCGGGCTTTTCCCACTTGCAGACTTCTGTACGGATGCAGATTCGCCGGAATTTATGCTCCATCCTTACCAGAAGGACGAGGAGACCTATCTTGGTATTGATGTGGGCTCTACCAGTATTAATCTGGTATTGATTAATGCGAAAGAGGAAGTGATCTATTTCAGTTATGTAAAAACTCTGGGAAAACCGCTGGATATTGTCCGTAAGGAGCTGGAGAAGTTACAGAGAGCCTTGCCGGAGTTAAAGGATTATAAGATTGCCGTCACCGGGTCGGGAAGGGAATATATCGGCAAAGAGATCGGTGCCAATTTATGTATCAATGAAATTACTGCCCAGACTCAGGGTGCTCTTCTCTCTCATCCGGAGACGGATACGGTTTTTGAAATTGGCGGGCAGGATTCCAAATATATGTCCTGTCAAGCAGGAAAAATGACGGATTTTGAAATGAATAAGGTCTGTGCGGCCGGAACCGGTGCCTTTCTGGAAGAACAGATTCACAAACTGGGAATCAGCATGGATGAATTTACAGAATATGCACTGAGGGCAAAGCAGCCTTGTCAGCTAGGCAACCGTTGTACCGTCTTTATTGAGGGAAGTGTGAATCAGGCACTGGCTTTCGGACATTCCATGGAGGATGTCTGTGCCGGACTCGCTTATGCCATCGCATCCAATTATCTTTTCCGTGTGGTCAACCGTAAGCCGATCGGCGAGAATATAGCCATCCAGGGTGGGATTGCTTATAATCGTGCTGTCATCTGCGCATTTCGTGCGATCACGGGCAAAGAAATCCATGTGTCCCCTTATTTTTCCGTCACAGGCGCTCTGGGATGTGCTAGTCTCATGCTTCATCGTAGCCAATTGGTTTTTGATGCGGAGAAGAATCGCAGATTGAATCAGCTACTTTTAAAACGAAGCGAGGAATCCTACCTGCAGGATTATAATAAGCAAAAAGCTACATGAAAGAAAAAGGTGCTGGGCATCCCCCGTGTTGTTTTTCTGCATAAGATGTTTCCTCTTTTCCATTCTCTATTTACCACTTTAGGCTTTGATGTTTTACTTTCGCCCCTTTCTAATACGGATCTGATAAAGAAAGCGCAGAAGTACTGTACTGCGGAAACCTGCTTTCCGATTAAGTTGATCTATGGTCATATCGCATATCTGTTGGAAGAAAATGTAGATATTATCGTGCTTCCAAGACTTTATACCATAAAACACGAGGGTTCTGTTGCAAGGAAGGATTATGCTTGTATGTATATGCAGACGGCACCATTGTTGATGGAGCAGGCCTTCCATTTTAAAGAACGCGGGGTGCAGCTGATCATGCCGGAGCTATCCCTGCAGTTTGGAAAAAAATATATGCTGGATAGTATTCTTTCGATGGCTTCACAGCTTGGAGTTTCGAAAGTACGCATGATGCCGGCTGCGGTTAAGGCTTTTGCAAAGCTTGTGGCACATTCGGAGCGGCTGGAGGCCATCGGAAAAGAAAGCCTTCAAGGAGATGAGCCGATTTTCGTACTTATTTCCCGCGTATATAATATCATTGATCCGGTCCTTAATATGGGAATCGAGGAGCACCTGAATGCCATCGGCTGCAGGATTGTTCATCTGGAACATCTGCAGGCCTCGGTCATGCATGTGGAGCATGATTATCCAGATCTTTATTGGCCATTCGGGCAGCATATCCTGACCGGATTGAAGCTGGTGAAAGCCCATAAAAATATGTACCCGATCTATATTACAAATCATGGATGTGGGCCGGATACGGCTATTCAGCACTTTTTCCAAAATGAGATGCAGGGAAGAGAGTATCTTCACCTTGAGGTGGACGAACATAGCTCAAAGGTGGGAGTGATCACCAGGCTGGAAGCCTTCCTTTATTCTCTTCAGCCACAGGAGGCAGTCGGCGCAGATCAGATCAAGTACGGTGCGGGAGGATGTAACGGATGCCGGTCCTGTGATGATCAGGGAAGACAGATCGATCTGACACATTTTGAACGGGTGCTGATTCCGGAGTATGGAATTTATTCCGATGTCCTGGAGAAATATATCCGGCGGGAGATCTCAGAAAATGATTCCCCGGTAAAGCCTGTAATAGAACGGGTTATGCCTTTGACCAGGCATGAGACCTTTGATTATGCCATAAATAAGGAATATTATTCCATGCTTATCATGTTGGAGGAGCTCCGCAATACTGTTCAAAAAGGAATTCGCTATGTCATGGTTGCTCCGATCGATGAAGGCAGCGAAGTATTTGGACAGTATGCGCTTCTGTGCGTACAGGAGCTGAAACGGCTGGGATATGATATCGTCCTTCGGTCCTTCTATGTGGAAGATCTGATCAAGCGTCAGGATTATGCAGAAATCTTTCAGGATATATTGGAAGCAGAAGGTAGGCAGTTATCCATGAATTCTTTGGAAACGAGAAGGAAGAACTATTATGTGATAGGTGAGCCAATGTGTGTATATAAGTCCTATATCTGCGATCGGAATCTGAAAGAATTGAAGGGAGCAAATGTGCTTCGCATGCCATTTTCTGAGCTCTTCCTTTTCCATATGCTGGAAATCGACAGGAAACATGTCTATCGGGAGAAATTGAGACAGCTGCAGACCATGTTTGAGCAAGCAAGGCATGCGTCTTTGGAATGTGGACTTTATTCCTCCATGAGCAGTCTGCGATCGGCAGCGGAGGGAAAGCTTGACTTTTGTATCGGAGATGGTGGAAAATACCGATTCGCAAAACTATTTTGTCTGTCTGCCACAGAGACCGATGCCCTTATCCTTATGAATTCTGCAGAGGAAAATACGGCAATTATCTTAAAACAGCTGATTGCCGGATATAGAAAGGAAATATCCTTGCCATTGATTGCCCTGGATCTGGATTATGAGCATACAGCGAGCAAGGAAGATTTTGAATGGTAAGCCGATCGTATATTTTGAAGGAGAGGAAGAGATGGATCGTTTTTATAATCATATGTTCCAGAATCTTAGAAAATGGGCTTATGAAGCGATAAGATATGAAGAACATGTATATATGCAAAAGCAGCTGGAGGATCTCCTTCTGCTGGTGCGTGTGATACCGGAACAGCTTCCGGGGCAGAATCCGGTAGACCTGCAGGCAGAGCATGCACTGATGGAAGAAGTGAGTCGGAAGCTCATGATAAAGCATGGAAAAAGGGTGGAAACACTCCTGCTTCTCGTTTTAAATGATCTTCCGAATCATAACCAAGTGGAAGAGGCGGAGAACTATGATGATATATGGTTCCTGAATCGTCGTCTGGCGCGGGTCTATATCTATGAAAATCAAAAATCGGATTTTTATGGACTGAGAGACCGATTGGAAGAATCTACAAGTTCCTGGAATGCAGCAAGGAAAAAGGACAGTCGCAAGCAGCTTCTGTCCACCTTTACTCCGGTGAATACCGGGATCATAGCGATTAATATTCTGGTTTTTCTTGTGCTGACCATAATAGGGGATACCAATAGTGCCAGCTTCATGGCAGATCATGGCGGTATGGTTTACTATAATGTTGTCTTTCAGGGGCAGTATTATCTCATGTTTACCTCCATGTTTCTTCATTTTGGCTTTCCGCATATTGCGGAAAATATGTTGGTGCTTTTGCTGACCGGTCGGATCCTGGAGAGAAGTATGGGTAAGATACGCTATCTGATCATTTATCTGGCTTCCGGCTTCGTTTCTTCCCTTGCTTCTCTGATGATCACTCTAAGTGCAGAACCGAATATGGTTTCCGCAGGCGCTTCCGGTTGTATCTGCGGTGTGATCGGCGCGATATTTTTTCTGATTCTGGAAAATGTCCTGGCAAAAGAAAAACGGGATGTGGAAGGCTTATCGGTCATGAATATGATTTTCATGATAGGTTTAACCGTGGGATATGGTTTTCTGGTCAGCGATGTGGATAATGCAGCACATATCGGTGGATTGTTCGCAGGCTTCCTGATTACGGCTCTTTTGGAGTTTATTCGTATGCTTTATCAGAAAAATAAAAAAATTTAAAAAAAATAAAAAAAGTGCTTGCTTTTTTTAAAAACATGCTATATAATCAATCTTGCGTTGAAAAATATAGCATATGCGCTTTTAGCTCAGTTGGTAGAGCAGCGGACTCTTAATCCGCGTGTCCAGGGTTCGAGCCCCTGAAGGCGCACTGAAGCATCGTCCTTGAGATTCGGTTCCGAGGGTGGTGCTTTTTTTTATGATACGCGTGAGTCCATGGTCTGAAAAAGATTCATAAGTGTACTTTAAAAAAAACGCATTATTCCATAAGTTTTGTGCATTTTTCATTTGTCATATATAGGGAATTATTTTATAATTATCTTGGGAAATATGTTGAAGCATGGACAGGCCGATCATTCCCCTCCTCAGGATATTGATAGGGTCCTGCGTGTAATACAATTTTTAACTCTTACGGATATCGTAAGAAGAAAGGAAGAAAAGTATGAGCAAGCAAGAATTCACAAATGCTGTTAAGAGAATCGGTGTTCTCACCTCTGGTGGAGATGCTCCTGGTATGAATGCTGCAGTTCGTGCCGTAGTCAGAACTGCAATCTATCGTGGAATTGATGTAGTCGGTATTCGCCGTGGCTGGCAGGGACTGATTAATGGTGATATGTATCGTATGACATCCAATGATGTTTCTCATATTATTAATAAGGGTGGTACCATCCTTTATACCGCACGTAGTGAAGAATTCCGCACCAAGGAAGGTCGTCAAAAGGCCTATAATAACTGTCGTTTATTTGGTCTTGATGGTATCGTTGCCATCGGTGGTGATGGAACATTTGCCGGTGCATTAGCACTGTCTAGTGAGTTCCCGATTTCTGTAGTTGGTATCCCGGGAACCATCGATAATGATATCGGATGTAGCCATTATTGTATCGGTTATGATACAGCTGCCAATACTGCCATCGAAGCCATCGATAGACTTCGTGATACCATGCAGTCTCATGAAAGATGTGCTGTCATCGAAGTTATGGGACATCGTGCAGGTAACCTTGCTTTATATACAGGTATTGCAACTGGTGCAACTGCTGTTCTGGTACCGGAAGAGCCATGGGATATCGAGAAAGATGTTGCCGAGAAGATTCGTTCTGCACGTCTTGCCGGACGTACGAACTTTACTATCGTTGTGGCAGAAGGTGCTCGTCAGAAAGCAGATGGTACTCTCGATAATGAAGTAGTAGGTAATGGTAGTGCAGGTTACCAGGTTGGAGAAATGATCCATAAGACTCTGGGTCTGGACCCTCGTGTAACGGTTCTCGGACATATTCAGCGTGGTGGTGCTCCATCTGCTCGTGACCGTGTAACAGCAACTCGTATGGGATACTTTGCGGTAGAAGCTCTGGCAGCCGGTAAGACCAATCGTGTTATCGTTCATCAGAATGGACAGATCATAGATATTGATATGGTAGAAGGTCTTAAAATGCAGAATACACTGAATGATGATGAGAAGCTTGTAGTGAAGACCATGACTGGTATCTCATAAATCAGCTTTCTTCGAAAAATTATCGCTTGATATATCATAAAGAATGCCGCTTGTTTACAAACGAATAAGAGTTTGTAAGCATGCGGCATTTTTATTATCCGATCGGTAGTTATGTATTGCTTACCATAAAAGGATGAAGGTCAAGCAATGAGAAATTACATCAAGGATCAATGCTGGAGATATATTGGAATCCTTCCTCTTCGTCTGCGTGAGCGGACGTGGATTTCTTTAAGAAATGTCTGTAAGACGGACTATCCTTATAACTTCCCAGATTCGCATATTCTTCATAAGGAATCATGGTATAGATGCAGAAATAACCGGCATCTACCTCCTTCTGAGGAACCCTATGACAATAACCTTTATAATGGAATTCATAGGATCCATTCCCAAGATCCACCAGATAAGAATTCGTAGAATTCGAATACTGCATTACATTTTCTGGTTCAAAAGCAGGCTGCATCATAAAATAATAAGTGGAAACCATACAGAATAGGGTGAATGCATACATCAGACAAACAAATCCCCAATTCCGAAGAGGAGAAATCAGCTTAGAAATGCTTGTGAAATTCGCAGCCTTATCCTTCGCATGACCGGAATCGTTCAGATACTTATCCCGTCTTAGCATATAGCTGAAGCGCTGCTGGGTGGCGAAGCTTCGGGGATCCGCAGCGAAACCGATCGCAGGATGATTCGGATTCTTCCAATGATGACTTGGAGAAGGTTTCTCTGGTTTCCTTAAGCAATGGATGATGGTATTCAGATAAGACAGCTTGCTCTCAGAAGGATAGAGCTGCGTTACCAAACTATCACATACCATCTCAATCACATGTGAAACATCTTTTTGGAACATATAAATAAAAGGATTCCACCAAAAGAAACAGACGATAATCTGGATGAACAGCCGGATATGTATATGGTGATACTTCCAATGGGTATACTCATGGTATAAAATATGCGTCAGCTGCTCTGCAGAATATCTGCGATATGGTAAATAAATGACAGGATGCAGATATCCAACGATAACCGGAGTGGAAGAGAGACGAGTGTAATACACCGGAATCTTACATTCAGGAATCAGAGAATGTAGGAGTGTATTTCCCTCCTCAAAAGGAATCGCCTCGCTTTTCATAGTCTTACATATGCCCGTGGCTGTTCGATATAATTGAAACAGGCGAATCAGAGAGATTGCAAGAGCAACCAAGACCGTAAGCTGTATGATCGTAAAATCGGTATGGAACAGATGTCTTTCTCTGAAGAAGTAGGAGAGAAAGGATGGATACTCTATCCGATACTGGAAATGTTCAAACTCCATGGGGAGTAAAATTCGAAGAATGCAAAAGACACAAAGCATTACAAAGAATCCTATTCCCGTTCGTACCATAAAAGAAGTACGCTTCAATAAGAGATGAAGAAAGAGAATGGAGAAACTTCCGGTAATCGTTGCCCACACGAACACATAAAATGCAATCATAAATGGCCTCCCGCCAATAATGGCTTATTGAGTTTCTTTCTGCTTCGCAAGTTCCTGACGGCGCTTTTCCACCATAGCACTTAACTGCTCGATCACTTTCTCGTCCGTCTCTTCCTCCAATAGGGTACCAAATAAAAGAGATAGCGTTTTTGTGGACATATGATTCTCCTCCTTAAGAATATAGATGGAGAATTCCTCCCTGTTCATCGTTGGCTCAAAAGTACGGGCGTAATTCTTTGTGGTCTGCTTAAAACCGGCAACACGGATGATCTTCTTCTTCAAAAGTGAATTAATCATAAGATGAATATAGCTTGGTTTCCAGGTCTTGTTCTCCGAGAGTGCAACAATCTCGGAAGAGGAAAGCGCTTCTCCCTGCTCCCACAATAATTCTAAAACTTCACGTTCACTTGCTGTAATCTTACCGGATGCTCTCTTCATTTCTCTGCTTCCTCCTTATACTAAAAAACTTCCATGCGATATGCGTCGCTCCTTAGGGGATGGTATAACTTTCACCCTAAGGGCGTGCTTCGAGCAGAAATACTTCATAGGACAGAATCCCATGCAATCTGACAAAATCCTGCATGGTTCATACACAACTTAAAACTGGGAATATATGTCGAAGAAAAAAGACATATATAAATAAAAAACTAAAAAAATGCTTTATTTATATTTAATATAAAACGGATGAGAAAAAATGTCAATTATAAAAAGGAAAAAAATGTAAAAAAAGTTTAAGTTTAGAAAAGAATGATAGAAAACATCAGAATAAAACCAGATCGCGAGATGGATTTGGAAAATATGTGATAAAAGAAGTGCTTACAAAATTATAGCCCACTCAAAGTTCGTCCTTCCATGTGATACAAGGAAATCTGTTAATCTGTGAGTGGGCAATGTAATGCATAAAATTCTGCGGGTATGTCAGTCCTTCCATAGCATGTATGGAAATCTACGGACAGGTAAGCAGGAAGGGAATGGATTAAAATTCATAGGCAGCGGCGGAGCTGTAGATTTCGTCTCTGCGAATCTCGGAGATTAATTCCGCTCTGCGGGAGCCGATCAAGAGTGATTTATTATACTTAAAGTAACGTTCACATCCATTTTCTGCGATGAAAGCAGCCGATTTGGAATTCATGGTGAGCTCTGTGACAAAGACAACCATTTCCTGTCCTTCTCCAAAGGCTTCTTCCATGAAGGTGAAAGCATATTCTAAAGCAGAGGAAGCTGCTTCGATCGCTTTCTGGCGTTTTTGACACTGCAGATCAAATTGCGCTTTGACCGAAGTAAAGGCAGAGCGGGCATCCGTGGCAGTGGTCGGGGTCCAGGAACGAAGCAGAGCGAGCACTGTAAGACGATGGCTCTTATCCTCCGGAGCGAGTAAACCGGTTGCTTCCGACATTTTCAGTCCCTCTTCCTGATTTCTCACTTGTCTCTGATAAAGCTCGATTGCGTTCCCATCCATTTCTTCGGATAAAGTGCGATGATAAGATTTCAGAAAATCATAGCAATCCGTAGTGATGCTGTCTTCCCCCATGGCTTGCAGAATCATATGAATCAGTCCATCACTCAGCAATTCTACACAGCTAAGCTTTTCGTCGAAGGAAGCGCGGAAGAGCCGTTGATAGATACTGGTTTTTACTTTACCGAGAAGGACATTACGGATATCATATTCTTCTTTATATTTCTGATAGAGATCATAATAAGCGGCCACATCCTTGGCGATATCTTCATGCTGTAAAAACTGATGAATGACATCTTCATTGACAGGAATGGATAATTCCTCATAAGAACGAATGAGATAACTGAGATCCTCCCAGCCTCTTGCCGTCACAAACTGCATGCCATCCACATCATTTTCTGTGCGGTAAAAATTCTGTGGACGAAGTTCGAGATAGCTTAAGATAAATGGGTGAACCTGATGTTCTCTGGCGTATTCTTTAAAGACGGTAAGATCCGCTTCGATATTCATGCGGCGGACTCTGTCTAAGGTTACGAAATCGAAATCACGGACGCTTTTATTATATTCCGGCGGATTTCCCGCAGCGGCGATGATCCAGCCCTTAGGAACGGCCTGATTGCCGAAGGTTTTGCACTGGAGAAACTGCAGCATGGTCGGGGCCAGGGTTTCGGAAACGCAGTTGATCTCATCGATAAAAAGGATGCCTTCTTCTCGTCCGGTATTCTTTATATAGCGATAGATGCTGCTGATGATTTCACTCATGGTATATTCCGTGATGGAATAGGTTTTTTCGCCGAAGGTTTCTTCCTTGATAAAAGGAAGTCCGACGGCACTCTGACGGGTGTGATGCGTGATGGTATAAGCGACCAGACCAATCTCACACTCGCTGGCAATCTGTTGCATGATCTGTGTTTTACCGATGCCGGGAGGTCCCATGAGCAGGATCGGCCTTTGACGGATCTCCGGAATCAGATATTGTCCCTGTGCATCTTTTTTCAGATAGGCACGGACGGTATTTTTGATTTCTTCTTTTGCTCTCTTGATATTCATGATGAAACATACTTTCTGTGATTAGGTAGAATTACTGCATAATAGCATCGATGGCGTCGATGAAAGCGGCACGGATTCCCTTATGCTCTAAGGCATCCACACCACGGATGGTCGTTCCGGCTGGAGAACATACATTATCCTTCAGTACACCAGGATGCTCTCCTGTTTCCAGCTGCAGCTTCGCACTTCCGAGAATCATCTGGGAAATGAGCGCATAAGCCTGTGCTCTAGGTACACCGTATTTTACACCGGCATCCCCTAAAGCCTCGATGATCAGGTCGACAAAAGCAGGACCACATCCGGTTAAAGCCATGGAAACTCCCATGAGATGATCCGGCATGACCTCCACCAAACCAAGAGCCTGGAATAATCCGAGGATTGCGGTATGCTCTTCTTCTGTTAAGGTATTGGTCTGCTCGAAGAGCATCACCCCTTCTCCTACCATGGCAGGAGTATTTGGCATAATATATTGGAAATGTGTGGACGGATCAAGGTAAGAAGCATATTTTTCAAAGTTCCATCCGGCGGCGATGGAGAGCAAGGTTTTTCCCTTTAGAAGATCTTTGGTCTCTTCTAAAACACTCTCAATCTGGTAAGGCTTGCAAGCCATAAGGATTGTATCACAGCAGGTGATCATCTCTGCGATGGTCTTACAAGGAATAAAGCCGATTTTTTCTGCGTTTTTTTCTAATTTATCATAATGTGGGGCATAGGCATAAACCTGCTCTTTCTGTAAGAGGCCCTTTTTCAGCCAGCCGGCTGCAATTGCCTGTGCCATATTTCCCATACCGATAAAGCCTATATTTTGCATGATAGATATGTCCTTTCTGTCTTCTGGCTTCAAAGGATCAAATGACCGGAAACCAGAAAAAATTTAAAACTTTTGTAATCGAACAAAGAAAATACCTTCTCTGAGTGGAAGGTGATATCTCAAGATTCCGACATCATTATATTTCCATTTCCCATAAAAGTCTAGCAAATGATGAGAGAAATTGCGATTTCGGAATATGCGTGGTATAGTAGGGGAATGGAAATCATCCGGAGAACTCTTTTCTCGGATCGATGCCAATTTTGTTAGCGATAATATGCATTAGAAAAGGCAAGTAGAAATGGAAATCGAACGATGAATCAAAGAATAGAGACATATCAAATAGAAGAGAATCATTCCGATAGAAATCGATGGGAGATATTATGGAAACCGGTCTTAGAGGGGGCGCAGATTCTGCGAGTCTATGGGAATCAGCTGGAGCTGAAGCTTCCTGACCGGATCGAGGGTTATCCGATCACGGAGATCGGTGCTTACTGTTTTTCTGCCTCCGAGAGACTGCCGAAGGAAGATTGCTTTCTGACTTCGGTGACGGAACAATGTGAGGAAAGGATTGAAAGGGCGACACTCCCCTCCATCAGTGGTTCTTATGTGGAATCTGTTTTTCTGCCGGATACGGTTACGACCATCCATAATGCTGCATTTTATAACTGTAGACAGATTCAGCGATTATCCATCGGGAAGGAGATCCTGGCCATAGGCAGTGATGTATTTATGAATTGTGGAAAGCTGGCAGATATTTCCGTGAGATATCCGGTGGAAGAGGCAAGTGGTCTGTTTCTACTCTTAGAACGTCTGATCACTGATGTCGAAGTGAGCTTTTATGATCTGGAACATGGACAGAAGCATCTGCAGACGCGGCTCTTTTTTCCGGAATACTATGAGTGGCTGGATGAAATTACGCCGGCACATATTTTTAGCCGTAGTATCGAAGGGGAAGGCTATCGTATGCGTCATGTTTTTGATGGACGGACCTTGGATCTGCGTAAGTATGACCAATGCTTTGCCGGTGTTCTGATCGGGGAATCGGATCGTAATATCTGTCGGATTGCCATGGATCGCTTGCGTTGGCCGGTGAATCTTCCCTTGGAAGGGGAATTCAGAGCGTCTTACGAGAAAGCCTTGAAGGAGCGAAATCTGACGGCACTCGACTTAATGATCGCAGGAAGAGAAGTGGAGGGTCTGGAATTCCTGTGCCGGACATGTTCACCCGGAAAGGGAGAGCTTACGGTCTGGATGGAGAAATGCATTGCTGCAGATTGGGGCGAGGGAAGTGCCTATCTCTTAGAGCAAAAGCATAAAGCCGGCAGCTTTGCAAAGAAGGAATTTACTTTTGATGATTTCTTTTGATGAAATGATGAAATGACGGAATGACTTGCGATGCAAGGCAGGAGCCTGATGGAAAGAGTGGTTGCGTATTGATGCAGAAGGGAGAGATCCTGATAGAAAGAGTGGTTGCGCATTGGTACAGAAAGGAGTGGTTTGGATGGCAAAGATTCCAGGTCATAAAATGACACAGACAGAGTGGGAAGATAGCATGTGTGAGAAGATTCTTTCCCAGATCAGAAATGAATTATATTTTGATTTTCGTTATCTGGATCTGGCTTTGTCTACACTTATCTTTCAAGGAAAGGAAGAAATCAATACCTTGGCGACAGACGGTAGCTTTCTTTATTATTCCAAAGCGCAGCTTTTTCGTGTGTATCCCAAGAATCCCTTATATCTTGATCGCGCCTATCTTCATGCCGTGCTCCATTGTATCTTTCGTCATTTGTGGCTTCGCGGGCAGAGACAGATCGATTTATGGAACCTGGCTTGTGATATTTGTGTGGAACACACCATAGATTCCTTTGAAAAGAAGACGACCAAACGTATCCTGTCCAGAATCCGTATTCAGTATTATGAGCACCTGAAAGAGGAGAAGATTCCGGTGACAGCAGCGGCTGTCTATGAGGATCTTTTGACGATAAGGGATTATGAGCAGCAGTATCATATGCAAATGGAATTTATTACGGATGATCATCGCTTCTGGCCCAAAGACCAGAAATCTTCACAAAATTCCTCGAAGGCAGGAGAAAACTGGGATAAGATCGGCAGACGGGCACAACAAGAGCTGGAGCGTCGTGGAACGGAAGAATCGGAGGCAGTAAGCTCCATACGGACGCAAATCAGCCGGGGAAAGAGTCGGCGGTCTTATCAGGAATTTCTAAAGAAATTTACAGTACTCCGCGAGGAATTACATTGTGATGCAGATTCTTTTGATCTGAATTATTATACCTATGGCTTGAAATTATATAAAAATATGCCTCTGATCGAACCTTTAGAAAGTAGAGAAGTGAAGAAAATCCAGGATTTTGTGGTGGTGATCGATACCAGTTATTCTACCAGTGGAAAGTTAGTTCAACGATTCTTGGAAGAGACCTTCCGGATTATCATGGAAAGAGATTCCTTTTTTAGTAAGAGCCAGATTCGTGTAATCCAATGTGATAATCAGGTCCGGTCTGACTGCCTTATCCGTTCCAGAGAGGATGCGGACAGATTGATTCAGGAATGGGAGATGATCGGAGGCGGAGGTACGGACTTTAGACCGGCCTTTCGCTATATTGATGAATTATTATCGCAGAAAGCCTTTTCTCATCTGAAAGGTGTTCTATATTTTACAGACGGAAAGGGAATCTATCCGGCCAGACGACCGGAGTACGAAACGGCTTTTCTGTTTATCGGTGAGAATGAAGGAAACCCCGCGCCGGCTTGGGCGATGACCATGAATCTGATGGAGGATTGGCTATAAAAGGGGGATGCCGAAAGGTAAAAAAAGCTGTGCCAGATGGCACAGCTTTCTTTATGTGATCCCATGAAAAACAAATACGGGTTCCACTCTTAGGATTATAAATCTTTGATTCGGATAATGTAGGAAATGGTACGACCATTCAGGTATCCATAGGAATGCTTGCTGGTATGAGTATAACGGCTTCCGTTACTGTTGCTGGCTGTGGAAATCTTACCACCATCATACCAAAGCTTCTTACCACTGGAGCTCTTGCCTGCGTAGATGTTTACGTGAGCATTCCAACAGCAGATATCGCCAGGTTTCAGCTTGACATTCGAGCACTTTCTGTGAACACGGATGATCTTATCTTTCTTTCCGAAATTATTACTCTTACGGATTCTTCCGCTTCCGGTTGTGTAGAAGGTAGTACCCTTAGGAACTGCACCATATTCCTGTAAGCACCAGGAAACAAATAATGCACAGTTTGTCTTTCTGGAGCTTTTCTTTGCACTCTTGAAAGTATCCTTTCCACCGCTATTACTATAACGGAAATGATACTTTTTCAGATTCTTTAACATTGTGCTGCAGACATCCATCCATCTGTCGTAGTTGCTCTGTGTTGTAACCGTTGCGGCTTCTGTATGAACCGGTTCTATATAAAATACGCTAAAAGCCATGATTATGGCAAGCATCAATGCTGCTGTCTGTTTTTTGAAATGCATTTTAACACGTCCTCCTTAACATGTTCTCTTATGTAAATGATCTGTTTTACTTATTTGTTAATATAAATGTCCCTCTTGTTAAGAATATTTTTTTCTTACTGATGATATTTTAACATATAAAAAATAAAAAATCAATATTTGTTAACAAATTTGTAAC
>R25__coassemble_390_pt1 | contig 26440 bp, 19 predicted proteins | sample R25__metabat2_low_PE_006 | metagenome-assembled genome bin R25 | reverse complement strand
TCTGGCAAGAGACGATATGGCTGCTGCAGTCAGTGATGCTTTCCGTTATAGTAAGTTAATCTTAGCTACTACCACTTATAATTCCAATATGTATCCTTTCATGCATGATTTTATTCATCGATTGGTAGAACATAAATTCCAGAATCGTATGGTTGCATTTATGGAAAATGGTTCCTGGGCACCACGCGCTGCCAGTCTTATGAAAGAGATGCTGATTGCAAGACCAAATATGACCTTCGCCAACAATACTGTGACCATCACCTCTGCTTTGGATGAAAAGAGCCTGGCTTCTTTAAATCGCATGGCAGATGAAATGTGTATGGATTATCTGCAGCAATGTGATGAAACGGCAGATAAGAATAATTTATCTGCTCTTTTCCGCATCGGATATGGCTTATATGTTGTGACTGCGGAAGCTTCCGGTTCTTTCAGCGGATGTATCGTCAATGCAGTTTCCCAGTTAACCAATCAGCCGAATCGAATCGCTGTTACCATGAATAAGAAGAATTATACACACGACCTGGTACTTTCTTCGGGAAAATTAAATGTGAATTGCTTATCTGTCGAAGCCCCATTTGCCATCTTCCAAAATTTCGGCTTCCAAAGTGGGCGTAATGCCGATAAATTTGCTTCCATAGAAACTCTTAGTTCCGGAAATGGACTTCCATATCTTAAGAAGTATATCAATGCTTTCCTTTCTCTTAAAGTGGAACAAACTGTGGATATGGGCACCCATACCATGTTCGTCTGCAGTATAGAGGAAGCTCGCGTGATCTCTGAGAAAGCAAGCATGACTTATAGCTATTATCAGGAAAATGTAAAGCCGAAGCCGGAAATCAAGAAAGTCAGCGGATATGTATGTAAGGTTTGTGGCTATATTTATGAAGGAGAGACTCTTCCGGCCAACTTTACCTGTCCGATTTGTAAACATGGTGTCGCTGATTTTGAAAAAATCTCATAATCGATAAATACATGCTGACATTCAAAAGGAAATGTCGTGGCAATGCGCTTTGATCGGATCCCCTTCCGGCAGATATGCAAAAGAAGCAAATCTACCGAAAGGGGATTTTTCTAATGAAAAAACAGCTCTGAATGAATCATCCGGCTGTCCATAGAATATTTCTCCTAAAACTTCAGGCAAAACCGCAAAAAACATGCCAAAGGCATGTTTTTTGTAGGTGGATCAAACTTTATTAATAAAACAGTTTTGGATAAAAGAATGTGAGAGAGTTTTTATCCAGATTGTGAGAGATGTTGAGACCGTTTCAAATGAAGTTTGTCTTGTTATTTAATTATGCTTTATTTAAGCATCCAAAAGGGATAAAAGATCTTTGGATGATCCTTTTGATTTTGCCTGTCTTACAATCTCTACCGTCATATGGCTAACCACTTTTTCCTGTAGACTTGCGACTTTATCCAATCTCTCCCATGGGAGATCAAGGTCCAGTCTTCCGAAATGTCCGAGAGAAGCAACCGGTTTATAGGAAACAGATGTGAGAGAGAGGTTTCTAATAATGCCGGCAACGCTGAAATCGAACGTTTCCTTGACAGATTTTTCGATGATTGACCTTGGTAATTCTTCCGTACCAAAGGTATCAATCTTAATGGATACAGGATCTGGAACCCCGATTGCATATGCGAGATTAATCTCACACTTTCTGCAAAGACCTGCAGCTACGATATTCTTCGCTGCATATCTTGCCATATAAGCTGCGGATCGGTCAACCTTGGTCGGATCCTTTCCGGAGAAAGCGCCACCACCATGTCTTGCAATACCGCCGTAAGTATCAACTATGATTGTTCTGCCTGTAAGACCTGTATCACCTTCCGGACCGCCTACAACAAAACGTCCCGTTGGATTAATATAGACCTTACAATCCGGTAACATCATATCTGCAGGAATCACTGCATCTATGACCTCCCGTCGGATATCAGCTCGAAGCTGATCCATGGAAACAGAAGCACTATGCTGTGCGGACACAACCACCGCTACAATCCCTGCCACACGATCTTCCTCATCGTAAGCCACCGTAACCTGTGACTTACCATCCGGATAAAGATATGGAAGCTTACCATTCTTTCTGACCTCTGTCAATCTCCGACACAATTTATGTGCCAAAGAAATGGAAAGTGGCATATATTCTTCTGTCTCATCACTTGCGTAACCATACATCATACCCTGATCACCGGCACCGACGATTCCATCTTCATGATTTACGCCCTGTGCGATATCCGGAGACTGTACGGATACATTTGGAAGGATAATACAAGTATTTCCATCCAAACCTTTTTCTTCACTATCATATCCAACTTCGAGAATTGCTTCTCTTACCTTATCAATGATATTAAATTTCGCTGTCGATGTTACTTCACCGGAAAGAAATACCATGCCTTTGGAAGCCATGGTTTCCATGGCAACATGAGAATTTTTATCTTCCGCAAAATAAGCATCCAGCAATGTATCGGAAATAATGTCGCAGAGCTTATCCGGATGTCCTTCTGTCACGGATTCTGATGTTAGTAAAATGTAATCACTCACCGGCATCAACCTCCAATCTGACAACGAACACCCTCTGCTTCTACTACAGATTTCAAATGTTTCATAAATTCATCTTCTGGTCTTTGCGTTCCAGCCATCTCGTAATCCTTACCAAGCATATCATACTTATTGCTTCCAAAATCATGATAAGGAAGAAGGTGAATTCCTTCAAAATGATTTTCATCAAGCATAGTGCAGAACTTAGCAATTCCTCGAATCGTATCCTCATCTGCATTAAAGCCCGGAATCGTAGGAACACGAATGATCAATTTTTTTGCAATCGATGCAATATGTAATGCATTTTCTAAAATCTTAGTATTGGAAACTCCGGTCCATGCTTTATGTACTTCCGGATCGATATGTTTAATATCCATCATAACCGTATCAAGCAAAGGAATGATCTTATTCAAAACTTCCTTCGAAGCAAGTCCTGTTGTTTCAATTGCGGTCGTCCATCCGAGAGAGCGGCATCCTCTGAGCAATTCTTCCAAGAATTCATGCTGCATAAGAGCTTCTCCACCGGAAACAGTAATACCGCCACCAGATCTTCTATATACGTTACTGTCACAGTATAATTCTTTCAGCACTTCGTCAACAGTCATCCATTTACCGGAAACCTCGAGCGCCTGATGATAACATACATCAACACATTTGTAGCAATTAATGCACTTGGTATGATCGATCTTTCCTGGAAGTCTAAGATCAGAAGCACCTGTCGGACAGACTACACAACAGTTTCCACAGCCAACACAATTCTGTGCTTTAAACATAACAACCGGTTTCAGTTCCTGAGATTCAGGATTACAGCACCATTTACATCTTAATGGACATCCATTTAAAAAGACGATGGTTCTGACGCCAGGTCCGTCATTTACAGAGAATCTCTGCATATTAAATACAAGACCTTTTTTCTGAAGATCCGGTTCACGCTCTTCATAGGTGAAATTAGCCGCGGTGATATTTAGCTTTGGCAGAATGTCGGCAACAGTATAATCTGTTCCTCTATATGTGAAACACATTCTGACTCCCTCCTCAGATCATTCATTTCTATATAGTATTGAACTATGGAAAACCTGCCCGAGCCGAAGAGCCCGGGCCAGGCTTCCTTTCCTTTTCCTCATCAATGGAAACCACTGATACCAAGAAAAGAAATCCTAATTCTCAATGAAATCTATATTAGAAAGACTGTTCTGTACGAGCGATGATATCATCCTGTACTTCTTTCGCAAGTACGTTCCAATGAGCGGAGTAACCAGCGACACGAACAACGAGATCTTTGTAGTTCTCTGGATGAGCCTGAGCATCAAGAAGAGTTTCTTTATCGATTACGTTGAACTGTACATGCATACCCTTCTTATCGAAGTAGTTACGTACAACTGCTGCGAAGTTCATAAGACCCTGATCACCAGCTACTGCGGATGGTAAGAATTTCTGGTTGTAAAGTGTACCATTGGAGATGTTAAGCTGATCCAGCTTAGCAACAGAGTTACCTGCAGCTGTAGGTCCCTTAACGTCATGGCCCTGACGTGGGGAAACACCATCAGCAAGAGGAGCGTTGGAATAACGTCCATCTGGGAGTGCCTGTACGTCTTTACCAAATAATACGTTAGCGGATACTGGGTAACATCCAGCCTGATACTGGCCACCACGTGGGTTTTTGTATTTTTCTACTTCATAGGAGTAGATCTGTGTTGCTTTACGAGCACACATATCAACTTCGTCAATATCATTACCGAAGCAAGGTGTTGCATCAAGGATTCTTCTGATTCTATCGTATTCAGCTCTCTTGTCATCACAGCAAGCTTTTGCGGAAGATTTTACAGTATTGAAGGAGCTAAGATCCATGCTGGAGCCTTTTTCTGCAAGAATCTTTCTTACAACTGCATTAATGATTGCTTCCATATCGTCAGCTGCTACATTTTCTACTGCTGCAGGAGCTTCTTCCGGCTGTGCAGACATAACAACGAATGGACCATCGTAACATCCAGCACCAAGTTCAGCACCGAAGTTATTTTCCATAGCTTCAAAGATCTGTTCCATAGTAAGGTCTTTATCTTCGAATACATGTTTCTGTAAGCAGTAAAGAGCATCACCAGTATCAACGTTACCGAATGCCTGAGGGCCTGTGAAGTTGTAGATTGCTCCACCTTCCATAACAGTTTTACCACGGCCGATACAATCTTCTACTAATGCAGACATGAATGGAAGTGGTGCACGCTGAGCATGAGCGATATCAACAGCGTTATCAGATTCAACTAACTTCTCAACGAAGTAAGCGATTTCTGTCTCAAGTGCTTCATAAGCATCATCCATGGACTTCCATTCAACCATAGGTTTACAAACTGGTCCTAACTGCTTGCCATCACGGTTCTTACCACCATGAATAGCGATATCAAATACCTTAGCAACATTGAAGAATGCGGAATCATGCCATCCTTCTGTCTTATGTGGACACTGAGGTTCTACACAACCGATGATACAGTAGCTACGAGCATCTGCTAATGTTAAGCCACGGTTACAAAGAGCTGGGATAATTGCCTCATCATTATAGAATGCAGGAACACCAAGACCGATTCTGGAAAGTTCGCAAGCACGAAGTAAGAATTCATCCGGTGTCTGGTTGTGAATACGTACGGAGAAGGAAGGAGCTGGTAATTTAACATGAGCAGCTGCATCCATACACATATAAGATACAGGGTTTGTTGCATCAAGACCATCCGGTGTCTGTCCACCAACACCAAAGTTCTGGAATACAGCGTATCCTGCGAATGCCTGATCTGATACGTCATCACGAGTTTTATTTACATGGTTCAGTAATACGAAGATACAGTCAATTAATTCCTGAGCGAAATCTTTGTCGATATCCTTATCTGCTTCAAGATATGGCCACATATACTGGTCAAAACGTCCTGGGGAGATGGAATGTCCGTTTGCTTCGATCTGTACTAAAGCCTGTACAAACCAGAAGGACTGGCATGCTTCGTAGAAGTTTGTAGCACCATTTTCAGGAACACGATCACAGTTCTTGGAGATCTGAAGTAATTCAGCTTTTCTCTTAGGATCTGTACATGTAGCTGCCATCTCAGCTGCTTTTTTGCTATATCTCTTAGCAAAATTAATCGCTGCATTGTAGGAAATAATTACTGCTTCATAGAATGTTCTCTTCTGAAGGTACTCAGGATCATTTCTGTCAAGTTTGCCCATTGCTTCTACAACTTCTGCAATAACGCCCTTGAAACCTTTTGCGAGTACTTTACCGTAATCAACACAAACGTGTCCGATACCACCAAAGTAGTAGTTACCAACTGTGAAAACGCCACCAGCCTGGCAGTCAAGAGCTTCCTGGCTCATGTAAGAAGTAGCTAATTCACTTGTTGTTTTACCTTTCCAGTATTTAAATACTTCATGAAGGATTTCTGCTGTTTCTTCAGTAATAACGAATGGGTCACACATACGTGTAGCCATTGTCTTAAATTCTTTCTCTACCCAATCAAAAGAGAATTCCGGGCAAAGGTTTGTAGAACGAGGTTTTACGGAAAGAGCACCAACGATCAGCTCGTTATCACGGATAACAACTGGAAGGTTGTTGAAGATTTTTTCATTTGCTTTTGCTCTTCTCATAACAGCTGGCATACCTTCTGTCTCTTTGTAAGATTCAGTGATCAGTACGGCTCTGTATGGTTCTACTTCTGGAACTGCGTTAACAACTTCTGCCTTTAAAGCTTTAATACGTGCGGTTGGCTCGGTAAATCCTTTTGCTATCATTTACAATTTCCTCCTTTTTTGTGCCACGTTTCGGATGTAAACGTGTTAAATGATTCGAGATTTTTGATAGTTTTCCATGCCAAAGGAAATCAATGAAAAATCAACCACGAAAAAACCATTCATTTCCTTGTAATCCAATCCCCTATCTTCCCAATCAACCACGAAAAAAAGATAGGTGAAAATTATATGTCTATTATGAATCAATACCCTCCTATAGACATAGCAACTATCGGTCCTGTAAATCAACCATCACAAATTTTTCATCCTAATGGCATTATAAAGGAATTCAAAAAATTACCGTTAGTAATATCTGATTATGGAATTTGCAATAATCCATAAGTAATTTTTCGAATTTTTTTTGTATTTTTTACAGTTTTTTCTCAAATGACAAGTATTTTTTTGTCAAAACAAGATTTTTCCACTGATTAAATGGAACAAATTGTTATCTTCCTTTTTTTTGTTACAAAGAAATCTATTGACAAATTCCCCATCATTTTTCATCACCGATTTTTATGGAATATTCCGAACAAATAAGTAAAATTTATGACTCCTTTTTTATTTTACAAGTCGTAAATAGGTATTTTCCTAATCGACAGTGCAAAGATATACTATAATAATAGAAGGAATTTTATGCCAACCTCAGCCTGTTTCAAAAAAACAGGCAGAAATTCACTTATGAAAAAGGAGTATTACAGATGATCATCATTCATAATCTGGAAGAATGGAACAAAGAATACTTTGCCAAACCGGAAAATCAGAAAAAGTCAGAAAAAGCTTGCGATCGTTATGATCGTTTAATGATGAGAAATATACGTCGTCAGTTAAATCTTGGCCTGGAACAGATTCATGTCATCGGAGATGCTGTCGATGATCCGGGTAAGGTCCTGGAGAAAACAAAATATGAAATCTTTCCTATGGTAAATGTCGATGGAAAAAATGGAAAATTAAAAATTAATCTTTTGGAACAAACCAGCGAATTTATTCCAGAGGAGTAAAGTAATATAAGAGGAGGTATACAATGGGTACGATTCTTGAAAGCTTACACAAATTTCACATTCAGACTGCTGTGGATGATCTGACAGAACAAGGGGGTAACCAAAATGTGGCGGATCATCCTTTGGATGGTGTCTATCGTTGTAAAATCTGTGGTTGGATCTATGATGAAAAAGAGCAGGGAAAACCTTTTACTACCCTTTCCCATTGTCCGATCTGTAATGTAGGACAGCAGAATTTCGAGAGAATTCAATAAAGATCAAATCGTAGAAGCAGACAGGAAGGAAAAGCTATGGCATTGTCATAGCTTGCATAAGCTTCTATGGCAAAAAAGGATGGGAATCTTTGTGGGACTCCCATCCTTTTTCAATGTCGTAAATATTCAGATATCCAATAAATTACCGACGATATTCACACCCTGATTGGTCCATAGGACAGCATTTCGACAAAATGCAAATACATGATCTTCCGGTACGCTGCAATACTCACTGACGATCTTACTCAAACGAACCAGGACATCTTCAATGATCTTCTCCTCTGTCATATCATAAACCTTCTGCAAGATGTTCAATTCCACGGATACACATGGATCGGAAGGATTCTCTCCAAAAAGCATGAAGGCTTCATCCTTGAAATCTGCCATGAGAAATTCTCCTTTTTCATGAGGAATCATCTCAATTGCTCTTTGCATTTCGACAAACATACGATATTTTCTTTCCTTATTTAAATAAACATTCGTTGTTGTTGTGATTCTAGGCATATCTTCACTCCTATCCTGATTTTTTTTCATTTTAACATCTTTCGCATTACAAAAAGTAATACAATAAGATGCAATCATTGGGAATATTTCACCTCACAGCCTGCGTCCGGGATTGAGATTACTTAAGATTATATGACCTTGGATATTCCGATTAGATTTTTAACAGAGTGAATTTCGATTTTTACCATCTGTTTCATTTATTCCATGTTACAATAAATAGAAAGAATGCCTATTTAGGAAAGGGAGTAAAATTATGGGAACAATTTTAGAAAATTTGCATAAGTTTCATATAAAAAATGCAGTGGATGATCTTCATGAAAAAGGGGGAAATCCAAATGTAAATACGGATCATAAATTAGAATCTGTATATCGTTGTCGTTTGTGTGGCTATATCTTTGATGAAGCCAAAGAAGGCATCCCTTTGACTGCTGCCATTCATTGCCCACAGTGTGGCGCTGTACTTCTCTCTTTCGAACAATTAAAATAAGTGATCCTATGTTTCCGATCTCTCACACGAAGCATAGTCCTCTCACGGAATCTCATCTTTCAAGAGAAAAGAGCACATCTTTTTCTGAAATAATCCCTTTTCCGGATTCGGATCTATTTTCATCCGTTTTGGGAAAAGGGATTTTTTTTCGATGGTTTTTTGAAGAGTGCAAGAACTCCCACTTGATGAAATCAATCTTTTACTCATCACTTATAGAATTGGTAGTCTTCTTCGATGAGATAAAAACCAAAAGAATGATCAGAATACCAAGGATCAGATTCTGCCAGGCAGATTCCACACCTGTCATGTTCATAATATTAAGAATCACGGTAAGTGTGATTGCACCAAAAACCGTTCCGGTTACGCCACCTTCTCCACCAAGAAGGGAACTGCCTCCTACCACAACTGCCGCTACGATCTGAAGTCCGTAAGCATCACACATTCCTGCATCTGCCGCATTCAAACGGGCAGTGATGATAATCCCGGCGATGGAAGCTCCCAAACCACTGATGATAAAAGTAAAAAATAAAACGCTCAAATAATCAATGCCACTATAGATTGCTGCCAGCTTATTCTGACCTAACATATAAACCTTTCTTCCAAAGGTCGTTTTTCCCCATAATACTCCTAATAGAATATAAAGAATCACATTCAAAATAATCAGAAAGGGAACAGGCCCAATATAGCCAATTCCAAGAAAGGTGAATCCGGAAGGAAGATCGTAGATCACACCACCATTCATAACGATCAGAGCAATCCCTGAGGTAACCATCTGCATGCCATAGGTGGAAACAAAAGAAGGTAAGTCCAGAATTCCCACCAAAATCCCATTACATGCGCCTACCATCAGTCCAATAAAAAGACTCGCAAAGATGGAGAAAAAAATGGAATATCCTGATACCATCATTTTTGCGCAGACACATCCTGTCAATGCAGCCACAGATCCTACAGACAGATCGATATTTCCTGTAAGAACAACCCCGGTTAAACCAAGACTTAACAAAAGTAAAACACCAGCCTGACGCATTACATTCCAGAGATTATTCCAAGTTAAAAAAGAAGGTTCTAAAAAACTCGCAAAGATCACAAGGATGATGAGACTAAGTAGTACATATCGATATTTTTTCATCGGTCCAATCCTCCCTTTTCCTTTTCCTTCTTTTTAAGAATGGCATCCACGATAATCGCCAAAAGAACTACGCCACCGATGACAGCATTTTGATAAATGGAATTCATGCCAATCTGCATGAAACCACTTTTCAGAATCTGAATCAATAAAACGCCAAAGATGATACCTTCGACCCTTCCTTTTCCTTCTCTCATGGAAATTCCACCCAATAAAGCTGCCGCGATGGAATTAAATTCCATACCGGTTCCCGCATTGGGATTCCCGGATTCGATCCTGCAGCATAAAATCAAAGCGCTGATGGCAGCCATAAAACCTGCATAGATAAATATCCTGATCTGATTTTTTTCCAGATTTGCACCAGAATAGATTAGGCCCTGAGGATTGCCTCCAATGCCTCGAACTCTCATGCCAAAAGAAGTACCATTGATCAAAAAGATGGTCAAAAGTAAGCAGACAAAAGCCAGCCAGCTAATAAAAGGAATGGCAAAGAAACCGTATTTTGCAAGATATCGGAAAATACTGCTGCTATAATATAAGGTCTGACTTCCACATAGAATCAGAGCCATGGACTTAAAGATATTTTGTGTTCCCAAGGTGACGATAAAGACAGGAAGTTTTCCTTTGGCCACAATCATTCCATTCAGTAACCCACACAAGCTACCACACAGGATACATAGGAATACAGACGGAAGAAATGGAATATTATGATTCAACAAATAAATCCATAGGACTCCCAGGAAGCTTACCATACTGCCCAAGGATAAATCCGTCCCCTGGGTTAATACAATCAAGCTCTGACCACAGGTCAAAACCAAAAGTGCCGCCGCCTGGGTTAGTATATTTACTATGTTCGAATAAGCCAAAAAACGCTCCGATTTTAGAGAGAATAGGAGAATCAGAAAAAGACTCATAAAAAAGCCCGGTGGCAGATTCTGTCTGTGGATCCGTTTTTTGAAAGAATGATGTCCAAAAGCAGCTTTTTCCGAATGCTCCTTTAAAAAATCTTCTTGCCGGGAATACTTCTGACCGGATAATATCAGCTTCCCGATTCCTTCCGAACTAAAATCCTTCCTTAAGATTTCTCCGCTAATCTGTCCCTCTTTCATACCGTAGATCCGATCACTGATGCGCATGAGTTCCTCCATATCAGAGGATATCACCAGAATGGCTTTTCCCTGGTCGGAAAGAGACTGCATCCATTCATAAATCTGGCTTTTTGCTCCCACATCAATGCCTTTGGTCGGTTCATCAAAAATCAAAATATCTTCATCAGCACTCAGCCATTTTGCCAAAACAACTTTTTGCTGGTTTCCTCCGGAAAGCTCCCCAACATTTTTTTGACAATCCGTGGTGGCGATCTTTAATTCCTTAATATAGTGGTTGGATACTTCCATTTCCTTTTTTTCTGACAAGATAGCATTGGGAAAATATTTTTTCAGACTGCTTGCTAAGATATTCCAGAAAATCGGTGCATGAATGGCCAGGCCCGTATTTTTTCGGTCTTCCGTCAAAAAGCCAATTCCCGATGCCACCATCTTTACGGGATTCGCAGAAGTATAAACCTGGTCCTTTAACAAGATTCGTCCGGATGCCATCGGAGTAATTCCATAGATCAGATTCGCCAATTCTGTCCTTCCGGCACCCATTAAACCTGCAATTCCTACAATCTCACCTGGACAAAGACGTAGATTCACATGCTTTACTTTCCCCTTTTTGTCTGAGATATCCTCCAATCGAAGGATGGGATGATCGGACAGTGGCTTATCCTTTTGAAGCTTCACCTGGGATAGTTCACGTCCGATCATCCGGTGAATCATCTCTTCATCGGATATCTCATCCATCCGATCGGTACTGATCCACCTTCCATCCCTTAAAATGGTGATTCTATCCCCGATCTGACGGATTTCATGCATGCGATGGGATATAAAAAGGATGGCAATGCCTCTTTTTTTCAGAACGTCGATCTGCTCGAATAAAAAACGAACTTCTTCTGTCGTCAGACTGGTTGTCGGCTCATCAAGAATAAGTACATCCGGCTGATTACTCATGGCTTTGGCAATCTCTATCATTTGTTGATTGGCGATACTAAGATGCTTTACCGGCAGATGTAAATCCATACGATCGCAATGTAGGAGGCTAAGGATTTTTTTGGCCTCCTGATACATTTTCCGAGAATGGATCGCAGGACTTGGTCCAATGCTTGGCTCCTTGCCAAAAAATATATTCTGTGCAGCATCCAGATAAGGAATCATCGTCAGTTCCTGATACACCGCTGCAATTCCCTGATTCAGGGCTTCCTTCGCATGATGAAAATTCACCCGCTGTCCACGATAAAAAATCTGTCCATCCTCCGGCTGATATAAACCAAGAATGCACTTGATCAAGGTACTCTTACCTGCACCATTTTCCCCCGCTAAAAGGTGGACTTCCCCGGGGTAAAGGGAAAAGTCCACTGCTTCTAAGGCCTTTACTCCAGGGAATGTTTTAGAAATATGATTCAATTGTAAAATTGCTTCTTCTCTCATCATTTTATCCACACGATTCTTATATTTGTTTATTCAAACCAACGATAATTTTCAATATAATCACTGACATTATCCGATGTGATCAATGGATCATGTCTCTCGGAAGGGAATGGAATAAAATATTCTTCCGGAAGCTTACCTTCATTCAGATATTCTACCAAATAAGTCACTGCCAGATAAGTAGAACCGAATGGGTCGGTATTATAAGTGCAATAAAGATCGCCATCCAAAACGGCTTGGGAAGCATCCTTGGAACCATCGGCTCCACCGACAAAAACGTCCTTTCGGTTCTGTGCTTTCAAGGCCTGAATGGCACCCAAGGCCATCTCATCATTACAGCAGGCAACCACCGTTAATCCGTCGGAAATCTTACGATTCTGAAGAAGATTCTCCATAACCTGCATGCCTTCTGTTCGCTTGCAGTTGGCTGTCTGGGAAGCAATAACTTCCATATCCGGGTATTCTGCGACGGCATCGAGAATACCGGCTTTTCTTTCTTCCATATTCTGTACGCCGGCGGGTCCTTCAAGAACGATTACCTTTCCTTTTCCGCCAGCAGCCTGACATAATTCTTTGGTTACCAGATAACCAGTTTCGTAATAATCCACTCCGGTTCTCATAAAAGCGCCACAATCCGGGGCTGTACCGATGGCAACGACAGGAATCCCTTTTTCATTGGCTTCATCGATTACCGGCTGGATTCCCTTTGAATCAGAAGGATGAATGACAAAAGCATCCACACCCTTTTCCATCATAGATTCCATGATGGTAATCTGTTCTTCGATGGAATCCTGGGTAGAAGGAGATAGCGTTTCCACACTGCAGCCTAGATCCTCGCCGGCCTCTTGTCCGCCCGACCACATTCCAATCATATAAGGATTGGTTGAATTACGTGTCATCACAACAATCTTATAATCTTCCTTAGCTTTAACATCAGTCTTGATCTGTCGACCAATTCCGCTTACCGGCAATTCCAATTCTGTTTTGGCATAGGTGCTGGCACGATTCACATTGACATTCTCACGAAAATCTTCGTGAACCTCTTCTCCCTTATCACTGACATCCACATTCATGGCCTGTTCCGTCTTCTCTTCCGTATCACTCTCACCGGAATCCACAGAAGAAACACATCCTGTAAAGCTAGCCAGCATGGAAAAACTCAAGCCAAGACACAGCATTTTCTTTAATAATTTATGACATACAACTCTTTCTTTCATATTTTCTTCTCCAAACCCCTTTCTTTTATAGGATTGCATTTGCAACCACATTTAAAAACCGTTCCTGGGGTTTCCAGGATGGAAGTACCGGTGATACCTGGGAAATCATGATTGCCACGACATCCTCCTGGGGCCAGACATTATAAACGCTTCCCCAATAACCATGCCAGCCATAAGATCCATTTCCCATATAATGAAACATGTTATTATAATCCACTTGAACATTCATCATATAACCCCAGCCATGTCCATAGATATAGGTTCGTTCCTGACCGATATGATTCTGTGTCATCAAATGAATGGCATTCTTACTAAGAATACGCTTTCCTTCATAGGAACCCTGCTGCCTCAGCATCTCCGCAAATTTATAATAATCCAATACGGTTCCGTGAAGTCCGGCTGCCATATTATAATACTTCTTGATCGGTCCACGTGCCAGCTGCGTATCATCCGTACCGGGAAGATCCAAACCATCCAATCGCTCCATGCTTCCACAGGTATAAACCGCAGGAATCCTGCTCCACAGATCTTCCTCCGGGAAAAAACTGGTTTCCTTCATACCAAGGGGCTCAAAGATATGCTCCTGTAGATAGGAAGCCAAATCCTGTCCGGAAACAAGCTCCACCACACGGCCAAGGATAATGGAAGACAAATTACTATAATCCCATCGGCTTCCGGGCTGGGAGGCAATGGGCAGACCTGCTATCTTATCACAGATATCGGCAATCGTCTGGTCAAGATCATGCATGGTATCAATAATGCCGGCCTTTTTGTAGCAGTCAGCACAATATCTCTTGATCGGATCATTTAGCAGGTAGGCCCGATCAATTGGTGTGATACCGGAACGCATGGTTAGAAGATCATGGATGGTAATCTGCCGATCAGGCTCTAGCAAACGGATATTCCCCTCCTGATTAAGAATGGCAACTTTGGTATCCCGAAAGGCAGGAATATAATCTGTGATTGGGTCCGTAGGCATTACTTTTCCTTGATCAAATAGCTGTAATAAGGCGACAGCACCAATGGTCTTTGACATAGAAGCCCATCGGAAAATCGCATCTTTTTGCATAGGAATATGATCCTCGGCCTCTCCATAGGCCTTGAATTGAACGATCTTCCCGTGGCGGGCCACCAGAGTAACCATTCCCTTCATCACCTTTTCATCGATGGCTCTTTGCATAACATCATCAATATAAGAAAGGCTTTCTTGTGACATCCCCACTTGGGAAGGATCTACCGGGATATATTCTTTTTCATTCATCTGCTTCCACTCCATTCAGAATTCATGCGATCTGTGTAGGAAAAAACCGGAACACTGCCCCGTTCTATCACCTGATCTTTCATAAAATCATACTTTAAGGTTTCCAGATATTCCGGTGCCTTATCCTCTTCCACCCATCTCATCAGGGCACGAAAACCGGATGCATTGGTAACATTGGGACCATCCCAATCGTATAGAGCATGTCCACCAAATCTTGGAAAAAAGATACGAACATTTTTCTTCATATCCTCTTCTGAGTTAAAATATTTCGCTACTTTTTTATAATATGTCAAAGATAGCTTATTCGGAACAATATGATCCCCCGTACCATGGGTAATGATCAGCTTCCCCTTATAATGAGCCATCTGTCTCAGGTCTGCTTCATAGGTAGAATACTTTTCAAATTCTTCCTTATGTGCCAGATACAATTCTTCAAACTGTGGATAAGAGCAGCTTCGAAAATCCCAATTCGGATCCCGAACCATCCAACGAAACATTTGCAAGGCAAATGGTATGAGAGATGGCTCTCCATTCTCCTTGATCCTCAGATAGCCAAACTGTCTGGGACCCACAGGCCATTGCGTGATTTCCGGACCAAATCCGTAGGTAATCCGGCTTCCATCCGACAGAACCGGACCATTCCAAACCTTGATCATGACTCGAAGATCTTCATAAGTGATCGGACCATCCTCTGTCATCATTCCCGGCAGATAAGACAGAAAGTTCTGCCAGCTGGCATCCTCGATATCAAATGGACCATTTAAATGATCCGCCTGGGAACGGGCATAATCCTTTATCTCCTGATATTTTGTTAAAGATACCTTATGCTCTTCGTTAAAAAATACCAAAGCGGCCCAAAGACAGGAAAACATCATATTATAATAATCAAACAGGGGACCATCCGCCCAAAGTCCGTCATAATCCTGTGGGTATCTCTGTGCTTCTGCCATGATCTGTCTGGCGCCACCGGAGGTTCCATGCATATAGCTCTTATAAATCTTCTGATCATATACCGCTTCCACCACACGTTTGGCCGCCTGTGTCACAATATGAGTCCCACGAAAGGCCCAATGCTCGATCATGTCCCACTCCAGGCTGGCATCATCTTTGAATCCCCAGCTGGCATCGACAAACATACCGGTTGCGCCATCATTTACTACACATGCAAAACCATTTCTCACTGCCATGGGCCAGGAGGTCAGGTTCGTGGTCTGTTCCTTATCCCAATCTGTCTCCAAATTAGAGCCGGCACCGGCAATACCCATAAAGCGTTCATTCCAATACAATGGAAGAAATAACTTAATATTCGCTGTGTGACGGTCCGATAAGACCTGTTTCAACCTTACCAGATAAAAAGCTGGCACATTGGTCAGAAGTGGTTTTCCGGTCTCCTGATAGCTTCCCGCTTCATAAAAACGGATACTGATTGCCATAATGTTGATATATGGAGCCAAAACCTGTCGGATAATCTCAGGCTTGCATCTGTCATGGAGAATGCCATACTCTTTGAATTCTCTGGGATCCATCCAATTATACATACTATGAGAGAACCAATTTTCTCTGCTTCCCTTAAAGAACTCCCATTTTGCTGGTTTTTCCAAAGTATTTCCTCCGTTTATAAATCGTATGCTATTTCTTTCCTCTTTCTTCAAAGCAAAACTCTGTCCCTAAGAATCAAAAACTCTCTGCCGCAAAGATTAAATTTCCATACCATATTTTACTGCTGTTTCAATAAAGATCTTATGATCCTTCACATCATCAAGTCCATCAAGACCCGGGCATAATAAAGTGAAGCGATTCTCAAGGCCTAACTTTTCTGCGATATATTTATATTCTCCAACCATACAATCGAAGGCGAATCCATCTACACTCTTTCCTGTGGCGATCAGACCGATTTCTTTTACGGTAAGAGCTGCTTTTCCCTTAGGGAAAAGGTACTGATACATGACATCAATGGCACGTTTGATCTGAGAAGTAAAGCCCTTCCAATATAATGGAGATACAAGAATCATAACATCGGCCCATCTCATCAATTCATTCAGTCTGGCTGTATCATCTTTTAAACCACAAGCACCTTTTTTAATACAATTTTGCTCCCCGTGACATCCACCTAAGCTAGCTGTCGCTGCATCAAAAATCTCCACTTCATTTCCTGCTGCGATGGCACCACTGACAAATGCAGTTGCAATCGTATTGGAATTACCATTGGCACGTGGACTTCCTGTGATCACTAATATTTTCTTGCTCATAAAAATATACCTCCCCCGATTCCAAAATGAATCTTTTCTAAATAGATATAGCATCTTACTTTAGATTATAAACTGATTGGAAGCAGGGAATTTGGAATATCCTTGACTAACTTTTATATTAAATGAACGAACAAAAAGAATGGGTCCTTTCCCATTGGCGAAATCCCTCACTCATGAGAAACTTGTATTCTTTGGCGCCGAACGTGGTCTCTTAAACATGAAAAAAGGACTGTTGCGAAAAACAGTCCTAAAAATATCTTATATCATATTTCTGCGTGATCTTATCCGGTATAAGGCACTAAAGCTTCAAAGCATCCAGCATCTCCGGTACATTCATCTTTCCAGAAATCCTGCCTTCATCATTGATGATCAAGGTAGGAACGCTCATAACCTGGTACTTAAAGCGGAGCTTTCGAAAATGCATGATATCAAAAATCTCTGCTGTCACATGCTCACTCAGACTTGCAATCTGACAGGCAGACATCACGGAGGTCGGGCAATTCCCGCAGGTTAGAGTAGCAAGCACCTTAAGATTCATCTTATGGTCAATCTTGCGAATTCTGTCAGCGAGTGCAGCATCGATCTTCTGTCCCGGACCGATCACATTAAATAAAGCCATCTGGAAGGAATTCCATTCTAAACCCATCGGCACTGCATGGAAATGAATGCCGCTGCTGCTGCCATCCGGTCGACAGATCTCCATGGATGGAAGCAGAATGTCTTCCCGACCTTCTTTATGTACTTCCACCGTCACACAATCCTTTAATTCCTCTTTCTCCTGCAGGAAATCTTCCATCTCCTTGGACAGCTTACTCTCATCCAGCCATAGCTTGAGAATTGCTTTTTGATTCGTTTGAAACATCATCTGTCCCTCATCCTTTCGCAAGGCCGGAATATTCTTCTTTTGATGCATATCCCTGATATAATCTTCCAAAGCTACCGCAGCACTTGCACCATCACTGGTGGCTGTCACGACCTGACGCAATGACTTCTTACGCACATCTCCCGCTGCACTGACGCCAGCAAGATTGGTTCTTAAGGCACTGTCTGTCAGAAGGTAACCTGCTTTATCCCGATTCAGTGCTTCCGGCAGCCATGCTGTATTCGGCTCATATCCTACAAAGACAAAGACGCCAAATGGAGGATCCTGGGTCTTTACCTCCCATTCATGTCCACTCATATTATCCTTCAGTGTCACCGAGGAAATCATATCCTCTCCGGAAACTTTTATGATCTCCGTATGGAAGAATACCCGGATCGCCGGATAATATTTCAAACGGTCGGATACCGTCTTAGCACAAGTAAAATCATTCTCTCTGACCACGAGGGTAATGTGTTCAGAATAGGAGGCTAAGAAGATCGCTTCTTCCACTGCAGCGAGGCCTCCCCCTACAACAAAAAGATCACAGCCCGCAAAAAGTGGTCCGTCGCAAGTAGCACAATAGGCAACACCTCTGCCCTTAAATCGGTCTTCTCCTTCGAAGCCGGCGCTCTTAGGAATGGCTCCCGGAGCTAAGATTACAGAAAGAGCCCGATACTCCTTCTTCCTGGTGGCAACCAGCTTCACCGGATACTCCAGTTCCATATGGGTAATCTGCCCATAAATCAGCTTGGCACCAAAATCTCTGGCCTGCTCCTCCATACTCTCGGCCAATTCTCTGCCGGAACACTCCTTTACACCAGGGTAATTCAGAACCTTGGAGGTAAGGGCAATCTGACCGCCGAATTCATTCTTCTCGATGACCAGAACCTTCTCTTTGGCACGTGCCGCATAGATGGCAGCACTAAGGCCGGCTGGTCCGCCACCGACGATGATCAAATCATATAAATTATCAAAATCACGCATGGTGTATCCTTTCGATCTAAAATAAGAGTTATGTTTCCATCATTACACTCATAATAATTCTAGTATATCAATTTTCTTATAAAATGAATAGTAGAAAATCATTGATTGCTTGGTAAAAAACAAGCAAAAAAACATGCCGATGACATAATTGCCAAGGGCATGCTTTTTCTTATGTTATAGTTTTATGAGGGGAAAATACTACAACAAGCTTCTACTTGTGGGGAAACAAGTGGAGGTTAACATTTATGAATGAAGTCGATCAAACGACTTGCATCTTTTTTAAGATAAGATCATCAGATCTTCGCCAAATTTCATCTTACCGGTCTTTGGAATCTGGAAGTTTGGATACATATCTGCATTAGAAACCAATACTGCAACGGTATCATTATAGCCTGCTTTGGCAATCTTCTTCTTATCAAAGCGAATCAGTGTCTGTCCTTTTTTCACGGAAGCGCCCTGATCTACGAGAAGTTCGAAACCATCGCCTTCCATTTTAACAGTATCAATACCAACATGAATCAACATTTCGATACCATCTGTACTACGTAAGCCAACGGCATGCTTGGAATCTGTGACACTTTCTACGGTTCCATCAAATGGAGCTCTGACTTCTTCTAATTCTGGCTGGATGCCTACACCATTTCCAAGGATTCCACCGGCGAAGATATCATCCGGAATCTCATTCATAGGGATAACATTTCCTTCGACAGGAACTGCAACTACAAGACCTTCTGCTACTTTGCTTTCTTTTGTCTCTGCGATCATCTCAGGGGCTGCTTCTGTAGGCTGTGGCTGCTCTACATTTACAGAGACCACATCTTCAAATCCAAGAATAAAGGTTACAATAGCTGCTACAACGATATCTACGGCAATGGCGATGGCCATACCAATCATCGTATCCTGGAAAATAGGAAGGGCAAGGATGGTAGAATAACCATATACGTAAGCACAAACACCCATGAGACCTGCCACGATACCACCGGCAGCACCACCGGCCATGATACCGATCATCGGACGTTTTAATTTAAAGTTTACACCGTAAAGAGCAGGCTCAGTAACGCCGGCTACGATACAACCAAAAGCGAGGGATAAACATTCTGCACGGAATTCTTTACTCTTCGTACGGAGAGCAACACCGATACAAGCACCACCTTCTGCCATATTATGAAGAATATAGGAAGGACGGAAGAATACATCATAACCAGGATCTGCAAATGCCTGAACCATGAAAGGAGTTACGGCATGATGCATACCAGTCATAACTAACCATGGCATACATGCTGCAAGAAGGGCGATGGCCACAGGACCACAGGTAGAGGAAGCCCATAAGAATACGTTTACGATAACAGAACCAACGACATCACCGAGAGGTCCTAATACCACGATACCAGCGACATAAGTGATGGCCATCGTTAACATACCGACTAAAACTGTTCTTAAGATACCAGGGATGATCTTGGTAAGAATCTTCTCACAGTAATAAGCAAATAAACCGATCAATAAAGCTGGAAGTAAGGTAGAAGAGTAAGAAACTTTGGTTACAGGAAGAGAGAAGATGGTAACCGTATTCTCTTCAAATAAGGATATAAAATCCGGATATAAAAGGGCGCCTGCTACTGCCATGGCATAAAGTGGGGTTCCACCAAGCTTCTTAGCAGCACCGTATGCTACGAAAATCGGCATGAAGTAGAATGGTACATTGGCTAACTGGCTCAGTAAGGTATAAGCCATGGTATCTGCAAATGGAGCATAAGCTAAGGTTCCAAGAAGAAGGAATACCTTTAACATACCACCGGCAACCAAGCCAGGAATCAGTGGGGTAACTGCTGCAGATACGAAACCAATGATCGTATTTAATACATCATTTGCTGTCATCTTACCTTTTGCTTTTGGAGCAGCCGGACTGTTACCGGATTTACCACCTTCTTCATTGAAGATGCGGCTTGCTTCATTATAAAATGGAATGACATTTTTTCCGAAAACCATCTGAAGCTCGTCTGTTTTAAATACCACACCTAAGACTGCTTCTGTATTTTTAATGGTTTCTGTATCAACGATAGATTTGTCTTTGACAAAGAATCTAAGACGAGTAGAACAATGGGTAATGCTGCTGATATTGTCTACGCCACCAGCCAGCTCAATGAGTTTTCTCGTGATCTGATTGATATCCATAATTTTCTCCTTTTTCTTTTATATACGGCTCACACCGTCTTTGACGGCTGCTGCTTTTACGGCATTGGCTACGGTATCCTTCACATTGGCATCAAATGGTTTCGGAAGAATATTTTCTTCGTTTAATGCCTCTTCCGTGATCATGCCTGCCAAGGCATAGGCTGCAGCGATCTTCATATTTTCTGTAATACGGGAGGCTCTGGCATCGAGAACTCCACGGAATAAACCTGGGAATAGTAAGACATTATTTACCTGATTTGGATAGTCGCTTCGACCGGTACTGATGACTCTTGCGCCCGCTTCTTTGGCAACTTCCGGGAAGATCTCCGGAGTCGGATTGGCACATGCAAAGATGATAGCATCCTGATTCATGCTCTCTACCATCTCTTTTGTCACACAGCCTGCTACACTGGTTCCGATAAAGACATCGGCGCCAACCAAGGCCTCTGCCAAATTACCGGAGAACTTACGTGGATTGGTAAGCTCTGCCAATTCTGCCTTGAAAGGATTCATCCCTTCTCTTCCAGGAAGTAAGGCGCCTTTCCGATCAAGCGCGATGATATCTTTTACTCCGAGACTTAAGAGCATCTTAATGATGGCAGTTCCTGCTGCGCCAGGTCCGTTCTGTACGACGCGGATTTCTTCCATCTTCTTTCCTGTTAACTTCAAAGCATTGATCAAAGCTGCGCATACTACGATGGCCGTTCCATGCTGGTCATCATGGAAGATTCGAATATCACACCACGCCTGCAAATATAACACAATTTCAAAACATCTTGCAGCACACATATCATCTAAGTAAATTCCACCGAAGCTGCCGGAGAGAAGACTTGCAACATGCACGATTTCATCGACATCATTGGATTTGACACACAATGGAATCGCATCGACATCACCGAAATTTTTAAAAAGAACACATTTTCCTTCCATGACAGGCATACCGGCTTCCGGTCCGATATTACCAAGACCCAGAACAGCAGATCCATCTGTGATGACAGCTACTGTATTCCAACGTCTGGTATAATCATAACTTTTGGATACATCCTCTTTGATCTCTAAACAAGGCTCTGCAACGCCTGGCGTATAAGCCAGGGCCAATGCCTCATTACTATCGGTTGGCACGCGGGAAACCATTTCCATTTTTCCCTGCCATTCCTTATGCAGTCTTAATGCTTTTTCTTTATTGGATTCTGTCATCTTACAGGTCCTCCCCATTGGATGCGATTACTTTCTTGTAATATTCGAAGGAATCTTTCTTTCTACGTTCTAAGCTTCCGTTTCCGTCATTATCAAGATCTACATAAATGAAGCCATAACGTTTCTTCATCTCACCGGTTCCGGCGCTGATGATATCGATTGGTCCCCAATAGGTATATCCATAAATTTCCACGCCATCTTTAATGGCATCCTTTAATGCTGCAACATGTCTTCTGATATAATCGATACGATAATCATCGTGAATCTGGCCGTTTTCGTCCGGTACATCAATCTGACCCAGACCATTTTCTACGACAAAGAGTGGAATCTGATATCTGTCATATAATTCATTTAAGGTGTAGCGTAAGCCAAGTGGATCAATCTGCCATCCCCAAGGTGTGGTTTCCAGGTAAGGATTCGGTGTACCCTGATCTCCACCGGTATCTCCATGGAAAGGCTGGCCATATTCATGGGTGGATGTTCTATAGTAGCTAAAGGCCAGGAAGTCAGAAGTATAGGATCTTAAGATTTCTTCATCTCCCATCTCCATTTTTACTTCCACATGATCTTTTGCCCAGATGTCTGCCATATAGTTTGGATAGTATCCACGGATCATGACATCACCAAACAGTAAGGATCTTCTTCGTAATTCCATAGTTTCGAACACATCCTCCGGCTTACAGGTATGAGGATAGGTGTTACTCAGAGAAAGCATACAGCCGATTTTGGCTTCCGGATCAATCTCATGGCAGAGTTTTACGGCCAGAGAATGTGCTAAAAACATATGGTGGCTTGCCTGATAAACAGCCTGCTGGAGATTTTCCCCTTCATAAGGGAAGATACCGCCTGCGGCGCCCGGCATACGTCGCATGTTATTGATCTCATTAAATGTCAGCCAGTATTTTACTTTGCCCTTATATCTTGTAAATACTGTCTCACAATACTTAAGGAAGAAGTCGATCAATTTTCTGCTTCTCCAGCTTCCGTATTCATCTACCAGATGTACCGGTGTTTCATAATGGCTTAAAGTGACGACCGGAGTCATGCCTCTTTTGATCATCTCATCAAAGAGATCATCGTAGAATTGTAATCCCTTTTCATTTGGCTCTGCATCGTCGCCATTTGGGAAGATTCTGGACCAGTGGATGGAAGTACGGAAGGCTTTAAATCCCATTTCCTCCATCAATTCCAGATCTTCTTTGTATCTATGATAGAAATCAATTGCTTCATGGTTTGGGTAACGTTTTCCAGGAAGTACTTTATAATCATATTCATGCTTGATTCCATGTGGAAAGCAAGATGCGATATCTAAGCCTTTTCCATCTTCAAGATAAGCACCTTCTGCCTGGTTTGCTGCGATTGCACCGCCCCATAAGAAATCTTTCGGAAATGTCGTCTGTAAAGGTTTCATTAATTTGTTTCTCCTCTCTTCCTTTTGTCATCTTATATTTCGAAATATTTTACGCTTTTGTGCACTGCGTTTTTTGTCGTGTTTCTTTATGTCTGCATTATAGTAAATCAAGGAAAAATGTGGAATAGTTTTGCCCGATTCTGAAAGTATCTTGCAAAAAAAATGATTTGTTTTCGGAAAATATGATTTGTTTTTGAAAGTTTACTTGCAAAAATAAGAATAATTTGCATTACTTTTTAAAGAAAATCTGTTATGATATCAGTAATAATGTAGAGAAAGGCATTCTTTTTCTATCGTTATTCGTTCATTTTTCCTACGAATTTAAGAAATACAAGTAATATCCTGCCTGGAAGGCTTGCAAGCAAAAAAGGAGAACATCGCATATGCTAGTAGAAAAGTTTCATGACAAAGATAATTTTACATCATCCGAGCAGAAAGTGATTGAATTCATAGAAAGACATCCACACATCGTCGTGAATCTTTCTCTGGAAGAATTGGCAAATAAGTGTTATGTCTCACAGGCTTCCATTATCCGTTTTTGTAAAAAATTAGGGACAAAGGGATATAGTGATTTTAGAGTGAAGTTATCCGGAGAGCTTACCAATCTGGTTCTGGAACACGAGAAGATCAGCGTCGATATCCCGATTCAAGCCAACGCATCCAATAACGATATTGCAAAAACATTTTTCAACCTATCGAAACAGGCCCTGGAACAGACTTTCCGGCAAATGGACTACATTTCTCTATCAAAAGCAGCCAACATGATAGCCAATTCTGATATCGTTCATATCTATGGACGGGGAGAATCTTTGATCTTGGCGGAGGATTTTCAATATAAACTAATGCGAATCGGAAAACACTGCCATCTGGAGCCTCTCAATGGTTTTACAGAGAATCTCAATCGCCAGACCATCAGTCAGAAATTCAAGGAATGCGCTCTGGTCATATCACAGTATTGTAATAATACACAGATTCATTACATCATCGACGAATTGGTCAATGCAAAGATTCCTTTTATCCTGCTGACTGCTGCAGATAATATCTGGCCTTATAATAAGTATGCATCCGTTGTTCTTAAGATTGATTGCGAGGAGCACAGAGATAAGATGGGATGCTTTGCCTCAAGAACTTCCTTCTTATATATATTGGATTGTATTTATGGAATTATCTTTTCGAAAAATTATGACCGATACCGAGAGTATCTGATCGACCGGGCAAAAAAGAAAGCAGAACGTGACTATTATTATACCTTTTTTAAGGACCCACTGTGATGGGTCCTTTTTTATGCAAAAGATCGATAGGATTGAAAATGGACACCGGAAAGCTGTAAAGCTTACAGGTCCGGGAAACTGATAGATTCTTTGCAAAATATATCTCAATTTTCAAAATTTTCTATAAAATATCTGCAAGTTTTCTTCGGATTGTTCCCAAAGAATTGTGAAGATTCCTCTTCTTTTGTTACATTATGTATGCAAATGAACAAAGAGTCAGATAAGAAGGATTTTCTTACGAACATATCATGTCGGACCCAGGAAGGTTGGTAAGAGAATCGCAATGTATAGGACCACAAAAAAGGAGGATTACTATGGCACACTTAAAATTTCAGATTGAGACTTTGGAAAGATTCTGTAATGATGCATTTTGCGCATTCGGATTCACAAAAGAAGAAAGTCAGATTATCACGGACGTACTTTTATTAGCAGATCGTTATGGTATCGAATCCCATGGTATGCAGCGTTTATCCCGTTACCACAAGGGCATTGAAAAAGGGCTGATCAAAATCGATAATAAGCCGGAAGTAGTATTTGAAACTCCGGTTTCTGCCGTTGTGGAAGGTCATGATGGCATGGGACAGTTAATCGGACATTTCTGTATGGAAAAGGCGATCGAAAAGGCGAAGAAAAACGGCATTGCCATCGTCACAGCACGTAATTCCAATCATTATGGTATCTCCGGTTACTATAGCAAAATGGCTTGTGATCAAGGAATGATCGGCTTATCTTTTACCAATTCTGAAGCAATCATGGTACCAACCTTTGCAAGTAAAGCGATGCTGGGTAGTAATCCGATCGCATTAAGCGTCCCTGCAGATCCTTATCCATTTTTCTTCGATGCTTCCACATCCGTTGTAACCAGAGGTAAACTGGAAATGTACCGTAAGGCAGAAAAGAAGCTTCCTGGCAGCTGGGCTTTGGATAAAGATGGAATCCCTACAGATGATGCGCCGGATGTCCTTAGTAATATTGCCAACAAAGTTGGTGGCGGTATCATGCCTCTCGGTGGAAATGAAGAAATCTCCGGCAGTCATAAAGGATATGGTTATGGTATGATCAGTGAAATCTTCTGTTCCATTCTTTCCCTTGGAACTACTTCCAACCATACTCACACGGATGGCAAAGCCGGCACTTGCCATGGTTTTATCGCCATTGACCCTGCTATTTTCGGCAATCCTGCAGAGATTAAAGCACACTTCTCCACATTCTTACAAGAACTTCGTGACGCGCCGAAGGCACAGGGGCATGATAAGGTTTATACCCATGGCGAAAAGGAAGGTCTCGCTACCATTCGTACCGCAAAGGAAGGAGTTCCAGTTGATGTGAAGACGGTCATTGAAATGAAGCAGATGAGTGAATATCTTCATATGGATTTTGAAAAATATTTTGGAAAGCTTAAGATTGAAGGAAGCTATTCTAGTGAATATTAGAAGACAAAATTCTTCACAAAGCAGTTTATGAAAGGAAGGCATGTCCTGCATCTGTTTTCCTTACAGACTACAAAAAAACAAAGCATAAATAAAAAAGGGTATCGCTAAGCGATACCCTTTTTCAATCGAGGCGACGGGACTCGAACCCACGGCCTCTGCGTCCCGAACGCAGCGCTCTACCAAAC
>R25__coassemble_385_pt1 | contig 26609 bp, 19 predicted proteins | sample R25__metabat2_low_PE_006 | metagenome-assembled genome bin R25 | reverse complement strand
ACCCTACTCCATTTCATCTCTACGATGAAAAAGGCATCCGTCAGACTGCCAGAGATTTATACAAAGCTTTCTCCTGGAATAAGGGATTTAAAGAGTATTTCGCAGTGAAAGCCACCCCGAATCCTCAGATTCTGAAGATTTTAAAGGAAGAGGGCTGTGGAACGGACTGTTCTTCTCTCACAGAGCTTATGATGAGTGACCGCTGCGGCTTTGACGGAGATTCCATCATGTTTTCTTCCAATGAAACACCAGCGGAGGAATACGTTCTGGCGAAAAAATTAGGTGCCATCATCAACTTAGATGATATTACCCACATTGATTTCCTCAAAGAAGCCTGCGGCATCCCGGAAAGAATCTGCTGCCGTTTTAATCCGGGCGGATACTTCTCTCTCGGTACCGATATCATGGATCATCCGGGCGATGCCAAGTACGGTATGACAAAGCCGCAGATGTTCGAAGCTTATAAGAGATTAAAAAGAGAAGGTGTTAAGGAATTCGGTATCCATTCCTTCTTAGCAAGTAATACCGTAACCAATGAATATTATCCTACCTTAGCTGCGATCCTCTTCAGTCTGGCTGTAGAATTAAAGGAAACTCTTGATGTCCATATCGGATTCATCAACCTTTCCGGTGGTATCGGTATCCCTTATACACCGGATAAAGAACCTAATGATATCTTCGCCATCGGAGAAGGCGTTCGTAAGGCTTACGAAGAGATTCTGGTTCCTGCCGGTATGGGTGATGTGAAGATCTTTACAGAACTTGGCCGCTACATGCTGGGACCAAATGGTCATCTTGTTGTCAAGGCAATTCATGAAAAGCATACCCATAAGGAATATATCGGCGTAGATGCTTGTGCCGCCAACCTTATGCGTCCGGCCATCTATGGTGCTTACCATCACATCACGGTTATGGGTAAGGAAGAACTTCCATGCGATCATAAATATGATGTTGTTGGCTCCTTATGTGAAAACTGTGATAAGTTTGCCGTGGACCGTATGTTACCGGAGATTGAGATTGGCGACCTCCTGGTGATCCACGATGCCGGCGCTCACGGCTTCGCCATGGGATATAATTATAATGGTAAGCTAAAGAGTGCAGAGATTCTTCTGCAGGAAGATGGAAATACCCGTATGATCCGCCGTGCTGAGACACCGGAGGATTACTTTGCTACTCTTGAAGGATTCTGGGATTAATGGTAAAATTTTATCAATACTAGTTGGAAAGTTCTCTGTGAACATCTGCTAGCAGAGGGCTTTTTCTATACTTTATCTCTCTTGGAGAGCAAGGACAGCCCAGCTGCCTTGCATCTTCCATATATCAAAAAAACATGGATGTAAGCCAGCCCAGCTGCCTTGCTCCACATGGTATGAAGCAAAAAGGAGGTTATATAATATGAGTTATCTTGGAGAAGACATAAAAAAATTAGGGTTTGGTCTCATGCGATTGCCACAAAAAGACGGAATCATCGATGTAGAAGAGACCAAAGAAATGGTAGATTTATTTATGGAAGCCGGTTTTACCTACTTTGATACTGCCTGGGCTTATGCAGGAAGTGAAGACGCCATCCGTCAGGCATTGGTAGAACGTTATCCACGAGAATCCTTCCAGTTAGCAACAAAGAATGCTGCCTGGATCGGCGCAAAGAATGCGGAGGAAGCCAAGGCGCAGTTCGAAACATCCTTAAAACAGACCGGTGCCGGATATTTTGATTTCTACTTATTACATAATATCGGTGAGTTCCGTACTCATTTCTTCGAAGATTATAATATGTGGGATTGGGTGAAGGAAAAGAAGGAAGAAGGTCTGATCAAACACTGGGGATTTTCTTTCCATTCCACACCGGAAGAATTGGAAGAAGTATTAACCGCACATCCGGAAGCAGAATTCGTACAGCTGCAGATCAATTATGCCGACTGGGAGAATCCAGCCATCCAGTCCAGAGCCTGCTATGAAGTTGCCAGAAAGCATGGGAAGCCGGTGGTCATCATGGAACCGGTAAAGGGCGGCATGCTGGCAACTCCACCGGAAAAGGTGGTAAATATCTTTAAGTCCGCCGATCCTGACGCATCCGTGGCATCCTGGGCCATCCGCTTCGCTGCCAACTTAGAAGGGGTAATCACTGTATTATCCGGTATGAGCAATGTGACACAGATGAAGGATAATCTGTCTTATATGAAGGACTTTAAGGGACTGAATGATTCGCAAAAGGCGGTTCTTGCTCAGGCACAGGAGGTAATCAACTCCTATCCGATCGTTCCATGTACCACATGTAATTACTGTGCCAAGGTCTGTCCACAGAATATCGGCATTTCCGGATCCTTCACGGCCATGAACTATAATACCTTATATAAAGATTTTGCCTCCGCTGCTCATCAGGAAGGCTGGCTGGTTATGGGACATGGTAAGGCAAGATCCAATGAATGTATCAAATGTGGTAAGTGTGAACAGGTATGTCCACAGCACATTTCCATCCGTGAAGAATTGGATAAAGTAACTGCCTTATTCCAAGAATAGGTAGAAAGAAGGCGCTTATTCTATGAAGAAAGAGAATCGGCAGAAGCTGATCACACAGACATCCCTGCTTAATATAATTGCTAATGTCATCATCGCCATCATCAAGATCATCCTCGGTCTGACTTCCGGCTCTTTGGCCATCATATCCGAAGGTGTGAATACTGCGTCCGATGCCATATCTTCTGTGATCACCTTGGTAGGAAATAAGTTATCCGCCAAGCATCCGGACGAAAAACACCCCTTTGGCTACGGCCGTGTAGAGTATCTGACCACCATGGTTTTATCTCTCCTAATCCTCTATACCGGCATCGAAATGGTCAGAGATTCTGTTGATGGCATCTTACATCCTGCCAGCATGACCATTTCCTATCTCTCCATCGGAATCGTGGCCGTGTCTGCTGTCTGTAAATTCATCCTTGGATTCTACACCATGTCCATGGGAAAGAAAGCAGAAGCTTCTTCCTTAACTATGCTGGGAGAGGAATGTCGCAACGACTCTTTCTTATCTATCGTGACCATTCTTTCTTCCATCCTTTATCTGAAGGCACAGATTTCCATCGATGCTTACGCCGGTTTGATCTTCGCCATCCTTATTCTAAAAAATGGATGGGAGTCTTTGATGGATACCATATCGGATCTCCTGGGCCGTCCCGGTAAGGAAGACCTGGCCAAGAACCTCTATAAAGAGATTCGCCGCACCGACGGTATCATCAATGCCGCCGATCTTATGATCCATAATTATGGCCCGAATAGCTACTCCGGCTCCATCAATATTGAAATTGACCATAAGAAGACCATCGGTGAGATCTATGAGAGCATCCATGAATTACAGCTTCGCATCATGCACGAATATCATGTCACCATGGTATTTGGCATCTACGCAGTGGATCGGGATCATCCTCTCATGTGCGAAATGAGAAAATACATCGGCGATTTTGTAAGAAATACAGCCCATATACGTAGCTTCCACGCCCTTTACTTAAGTGAGATCTCCGATAAGATCTATTGTGATCTGGTGGTGGATTATGATCTGCGGGATTGGGAAGGATTGGAAGCGGATTTTGTCTCTTATATGAAGAAGAAATATCCGAACGAGATTGAGTTAACGGTCGAGACGGAATACGTATAGAAAGAGATTCACTTCTTTTTCTAATTGTCAGAACTAGAGGACCTGCCACCGGCAGTTTTCCTCGTATACTAAGGCAAAATAAAGAGGATGCAAGCCAGTTGGCTTGCATCCTTTTTTATCTTATGCCACGAAATACATGAAACATGCCCGTGTTTTCTCTTTATTTGTAAATATACTGATAATATACCGTATAGATATCACTCCAGCCATATCCCTTGATGTATGGAACGATCTTGATATAGTTGGTCTTTTTCTTCTTATACTTCTTATTAATGGTGATCTTCTTGGACTTCGATCCCATCTTATAAGTACCATACTTCTTGAATCCGGACTTATTACTTGTGGTGGAGATATAAACTGCATAATGTGTCACACCGGAAGCCTTATAAAGTGTTACGGTACATCCCTTCTTATTGGACTTAGCAATGGACTTCATGGAAGCCAGATCGAAGCGACGATATGGGCTCCAGTTACCATAATAGGTCTGAGAATTAGAAGCATTCTTGAAATAATATCGGATACGGTAGCTATAGGTTGCATTGGAAGAAACACCAATGTAACTGGAATAACTTGAAGAAGAGGTGTAAGTACCTACCTTCTTGCTGCCTTTAAATACTTGAAGCACAAAGCCTGTTGTCACTCCATCGATGCTAGGTTTTGCAACCTGCACCATAAACTTCTTGGTACTATATAATACACTGGAGATGGCAAAATTCTTCTTGCTTGGCGTACTTGGAAGAGTGTTAGCATAAGTATAAGACTCACCTGTATAAGAATAAGTACTATTGCTGGTAGATCCGCTGGAATACTTATAATAATAGACATTACTATAAGGATAAGTAATGGTAAACTTTCCACCATAGTTTGTTGGCAGACCAGAGATCGTAGCAGATGTCGCCGTTCCCGCTACAGTAGCACTGTATAAACCATCCGCCGACTGAATCTTATAGTAGGATACGATCGTATACTTGGTACGAGTGTAGCTACTATAGTATGAAGTTTCTGTTTCATTCTGTGAATTCCAGGAAAATGTAATGGAGTTCGCAGAACATGTGCTCTCCTTAAAATTCAGGCTCGTATAAGCCTTAGCCGGTACCTTAACTGCAAGGATCATGACCATAGCAGCAAATAAGGTAAGCATAACTTTTTGCAATTTTTTCATAAATATCCTCCTTGATCAATAAGGCAGTATCAAGCACTACCGTAAATAAAAGTATCAATATAGTTTCTTTTACAAAACATATCATCTTCATTTTACCTAAGTTTTATAGAAATCACAAGTATTTTTCTTCCGATTGATCCTACTTTTGTTCACATCTGTCTTTCCTCTACCATATTATAAGTATTTGGCCTCCCCACAGGCGTGCCTTGGCAGGATGCTTAAGAAAAAGAACCTTGACAGAGGTCGAACCATATGAAAGATTCACTGACCACAGGTGCCTTGGCAGGATACTTGGCAAACTAAAAAGAAGCGTCGCAAGAAACTGCGGCGCTTCTACTATCAAGAATCTGATAACGAAAGTGAGTCCTATATTTTGAGAGAGTAATGGATTTGGGGATTTCCATCTTATATGCAACTAGGAAAGGAAATAGGACTTCATTTACTGCATGGACTTCCGTATCTTCTGATAGCCAAATGTTAGTGTATACGATATCCAATCATATGGAGAAATACCTGAAATTCAGTAAGAGAAATTACTAGAAATTTCCATTGATACACTTTCCTTATTATAGTAAAATAATCTTGTCTATAATATGTCTTTAATTCGTCTTTAATAGGGAAAATGTGGAAAATTGTGAAATTTTTCTCACAGGAGAATAGAATTATGAAAATCGCTTTTATGGGAACAGAGATTCGTATGAATCTGGTAAAAGAAATTTTAGGGAAATTATTTCCGGAATTAGACGCAGTCATCATGATCGATGATTCCTTTCTGTATGAAGCAGAAACGGAAAAAAAGCTCTTACAGATTCGGGAAGGTATCGACGGGATCATCTTCGGTGGCAGCTTACCCTATGAACTATATCATGATATATTTCATGGTTACTGTCCATGCACTTATCTGCCGAAGGATTCTGCCGCCTTCCATAATGCCTTATTAAAATTATCCGTAAAAGGAATCGATTTGGGACATATCAGTATCGATAATATCTCCTACCCGGCGGTAAAGCGGATCATGGAAACCTTGGAATTGGATATGAGTCAGCTAGTATTAATAGAGCATCAATCCTTTATAAATGATAATCCTGACTACTATGAGACTCTCATCGAAAAACACATAGAATCCTATCAGAATCATATTACAAAAGGAGCGATCACTACTTTATTTTTCGTCTATGAACGTCTGAAAAAGGAAGGAATTCCGGTAGCTTATGTAACCCCAACATACGATACCATCGTGCGAACCATCCGTCAATTTCTCCTTGAGATCCATCATCGCTTATCCCAGGAGAAGGGAACTCTGGCTGTCATTATCCTTCGTCTGATTCCACGAGAGGAACTGGTTCTTCATTCCACCGGAGATTATCTGGAAAGCCACGAGAAATTAAAAGCAGCGGAGCAGATTCATTATTTTGCCAGAAATAATAAGGCCACTGTCATCACTCAGGCGGATGACCAATATACGATCATCATCAATGCCTCTCAATTAATGAAATATACTCAAGAGCTTAGAATCTTCCCACTACTTCAATTAATCTGGGATAATACCCGCTGTAATTTCAGCGTCGGTATCGGTTGTGGCTATGATCCCTGGAATTCCCGATTAAATGCTGCCATCGCTTTAAAGAAAGCCAGTCGCTTAGAGAATGCCGGTGTATTTATCAGTTACAGTCCGGTTTCGGTCATAGGTCCTTTGAATTTTGTCGATTATGATCACAGTAAGGCTGTGGCAGAACAAGAGCGGATTCTACTCATTTCCCGGAAAACCCGCATCTCGGAAGATATTATCAATAGACTCATTGAGTCTTTAGAACAGTCGAAGAAAAATCTGATTACAGCACATGAATTAAGTATCACTTTAGGAATCTCTTCCCGTATGTCTAACCGCATCTTATCTGCTTTGGAAATGAACGGTTATGCGGAGATTATCAGCCATATGACCATGGGGAAAGCCGGCAGACCATCCAATATCTATCAGATCAAACTATAATATGAAGGGAAAAACTGTGCCTTGGCAGGAAGCAGGAATCGAGTAGGTGGAGGCTTCGCCCCTCCTACTCGATTCTGCGATGGATCGCACATCTCGTGGCATAGCCGCTCGATGTACTTGGCCAACAAATGTCCATTCGTGCAAGCAAGATGGCCGCTTGTCGGCCTTATCGCAGAAAAAAACAGCTGGATTCGCGAAAGGAATCCAGCTGTTACTTTATCACATGGGTATCTATAAGAAATTAATCTTCGATCTGATTAATTCTTCTGATATGTCTCTCATCATTGGAGAATGGTGTATCTAAGAAGGTATCAACGATCTGTAATGCGAGACCAGGACCTACAACACGAGCGCCCATAGCTACGATATTCGCATTATTATGCTCTCTGGTAGCCTTTGCGGAGAAGCAATCGCTGCAAAGTGCTGCACGGATACCTTTTACTTTATTTGCTGTGATGGAAATACCAATACCTGTACCACAGATCAGGATACCCTTATCACATTCGCCGGATACGATTGCATTCGCTACTGCCTTACCATAAGTAGGATAGTCAACAGATGCCTCGCTGTATGTACCGTAATCTTTGTATTCTAAGCCTCTTTCTTCCAGATGTTTTTTCACTTCCTGCATTAATCCATATCCGCCATGGTCACAACCTAAAGCTATCATAATTCTACCTCCATAACTCTCTGGTCAAATTTTCCTTTTTTCAAAATTCATTATAAAACACTTCCTTTAAAAAATAAAGCAAGGATTTTGGCAAAGGATGTATTATATTCCATACACAAAACCTCGTTCTCATAGAAAAAGACTGCACCTGATCTTGATTTACAAAATCAGGTGCTAAATATGAGTTTTATTATAGATGCTTATTGTAAATGAAAAGAAATGGATTTTATGTATTAGTGTGTCTTATATCTTTATCAGCTATAAGTTCTTCATATTCTTTCAATTTTTTTCCAGCCTCCGGACTGATTTCCGTCGGTACAGCGATCTGAATCGTCGCATAATGATCTCCATATCTATTTTTTTGATTGGTCGGACGACCACTCTCTTTCCCCATAATAGGGACTCCTTTTCCTCTTAGACGAATCTTTGAGCCGGATTGTGTTCCAGGCTTCACTTTACATTTCACTCTGCCATGAATGGTTTCCACGATAAGCTCGCCGCCGAGAACCGCTGTACTATAAGGTATATTTACCGTAGTATAGATATCATTCTCCTTCCTTTCATAACCAGGTTTTTCCGCAACGCAGGTCTCCAGATAGAGATCTCCATCACCGTATGGATTCTTTGAAGTGATTCCTTTCACACGGATCTTTTTCCCAGTGTCGATGCCGGCCGGAATCTTCACTTCGATGGTTTTCCCTTGTCCGGAAGCATCCTGTATACGAACGGATTTCTTGCAGCCATGAACTGCTTCATCAAAAGTCAGGGGAATCTTCTGTATATTCTCCTGCCTTACGGAAGAAGCATTGTAGTTAGAGTTCTTTTTATGATTTCCATAGAAATCACCGGATTCGTAAGTCCCATACTTTGCATGTTTTTCTCCATAATCATAGAAGGAATTCTCCTGATAGCTGCTTCCACGGAACATATCTTCAAATAAACTCTTTATAAAATCAGGATCTCCCTGGTAGTGAAATTCCTGAGAATTTCCATCCGGTCCTCCGGTAGAGTAGAAACCGGTCCAGGAAGAATTCCCATCATTACCAAATGAGTGACTGGTCCACTGGACGCTTCCATCTCCGAAGCACGACTGACTCCATCGGCTGCTTCCATCTCCGGAACCTGATTGACTCCATCGGCCATTTCCATCTCCAAAGCCCGACTGGCTCCATCGGCCACTTCCATCTCTGAAGCCTGACTGGCTCCATCGGCTGCTTCTACCATTTCTCATATTCTGATATTGTTTATATTTTTCGTATTCTTCCGGATCAAAATTCGGACTAAGACCGATTTCTCCGTATTTATCATAAAGCGATTTTTTCTTCTCATCGCTCAACACTTCATAGGCAATCGAGATTTCTTTAAATTTTTCTTCTGCATCATGATTGTTCTTATTGGTATCCGGATGATATTTTTTCGCCAGTTTGCGATAAGCTTTCTTGATCTCGGAAGGGGAAGCGCTTCTTGATACCCCTAGAATCTTGTAATAATCCTTATCCATTCGATCACCTCAAACCAAAAACGTACCACCGGCACGTTATTCTATACATTTGACAAAAAGCTGTGGTGCTTGCTCAGCATGCCCTCCGGGCAGACACAGCTTTTGTACATTATAAGGAAGTTAGGGAAAGGGGATATCATCAAATGATACCCCCTCTCCTCTAGCAATCATTCTTAATCTGTGTAACACCAAAGTAATGATATATATCGAAGGTTTTTCTTCTCTACACAAGGTGATACTAATCTCTCACAGTCTAACTGTTCGAATCAGATTATCCTTCAATGCTGATATATGTCTTCGCTGGCTCTACCTTCTCTTTCTCTTTCGGGAAGACAAGCTTTAATACACCCTGATCAAAGGCAGCCTTGATGTCTTCCTGCTCAATGGCTTCGCCTACATAGAAGCTTCTCTTGCAGCTTCCTGTATAACGCTCTCTTCGGATAAACTTGCCATTCTCATCCTTTTCTTCTACGGTGTCATCCTTTTCTGCAGATACTGTAAGATAACCGTCTTTTAACTCTGCCTTCAGCTGATCCTTCTTGTAGCCCGGAAGTTCAATCTCTAACTGATAGTTACCATCTACTTCCTTCACATCGGTCTTCATAACCGGAGCATCAGCATGCTTAAAGTTTCTTGCAGGGAAGGAAAACATATCGTCAAACATATTATCGATGAAATTGTTACTAAAAATACTTGGTCTTAACATAATGATTATCTCCTTTCAAACTATGAGAATCGAAAATCCTGATCTATGATTCTTGATCTCTGATTTTTGATCCCTGATCCATGATCTTTGATCCTTGATTTCTGATCCTTGATCTCTGATTTTCTTACTTCTCATGAAATAATTATAAACTCCTTCATAATGGAAGATCCTATACTCTTCTAACACCTTTTCTTCTTATTCGGATCATCCGGAACAAATAATGTTGAGGTTTTGCTTTTTGTTCTGTTTGTTTTATTTGTTCTAGATGTAATATAACACCTATTGTTAGCCATGTCAAGTATCGAGTGCTAATTTTTTTCAAAAAATTTTTTTTGCACCGCTTTCTGGGTCGCCCCATCTGTTTCTTTACACCATTCCTTTACCTTCTCTGGTGTATAGAGACTCTTGCCATATAATTTTAGGAGAAAACGAAAAAAGCATGCGGAGCAAAGTCTTATTTTTATTAGTAAGACTTGCTCCACATGCTTTTTAGCAGAAGTTGTAAAAAACTTCTATGCGACATGCGTCGCTCCACAAGGGATGATACGCTTTCGGACTATATCGTTATATATTAAATCTCCGGTGCATACTCCAGAAAATATGCTTCCGCTTCACCATTCCAGATACCACCACTTCTTTCAAGAATCTCCTTTAGCCCTTTGGCAAATTCTGTACGATCATCCTTCATCATATCTTCCACTGCACAAAGTGGGTAGGACTTCTGCGAATAACAGATTTTCTTACCACCCGGAATCTTAGGCAGATTCAGAATCGTCTCCGGAACCTGATCAAGACCCAGGATATGGGTAGCCACTTTTCCCACATTAACAACTTTATCCTCGATCAATTTTACCGCATCAATCATATCCTGTGTATTGGATCCACTGGTTCCGACATAGTGTGTTGCATTATAATGAATATTATAGAAATTAATTGGAGCAGTAAAAGCAGAATCGATCGGGCCGGCAAAGAAATTCATACAACCATCCCAGCCAAGAATCTTCTCACACTGATTCACTAGTTTCTCATCGGCTACCATAACAAAGACATCATCAAAGCCTTTTCCGCCTGTCATCTCTTTTAATGGAATACTGATATCTTCGTGTCCTGTGGTATTAAAGTAAATGAGTTCCACACCATTTTCCTTGGCTTCTTCTACCGGATAGAGAGAAGCCAATCGATCGATTTTAGACTGGGTTCTTCCGGCAACAACTAAGAGCTTCGGCTTTTTGTCTCCATGAATGGCATAATCAATGGCCATCGATCCCATCGGACCAGTACCGCCGATAATTGCCATATTTCCACCAATCTTCACCCCCATGGTATGATCATAATCATTACGATCTCTCAGATGGAAATTCGCTTTGAAGCCAGCCAAAACACAGGACAATGGTTCTGCCATAGCAGCCTCAAAGAAGGTATCTCCATGATAAGGAAGAACACAGCCTGCCTCGATGGCCTCATTCATAATGATACTATAGGTTGATTCTCCACCCACATATGGGAAGGAATATCCCAGGGAATACGTATCGGCTCTTCCCAGGTTTGGCTGAGCTACAAATTTATCACCCACTTGGAAACGATCTTTCCACTTCTCGCCGACCTTCTCGATGATTCCACAGAATTCATGGCCCATAACGATCGGTGTCTGATCCAGATGCTCCGGTAATTTCTTATGGGCAGAACCTTTCTGCGCCACTTTATAAGTGGATAAACACAGGCTGTCTGCCATAATTTTTACTAACAATTCATCCTCCTGCATCTCGGGTAGATCAAAACTACTGACTCTTAAATCACGTACTCCATGAATACGCATAGCTGTTGTTTTCATAATCGTAACGTCCCCCTTTATTATATTTCTTTCTGATGTTACTTTCTTATAGTTTCTTCTGCTTTCTTCTTTTATATCCTTCCGATATCTTCCTTTATGGCTTTTCTTCTACTTTCTTCTTTTATATCCTTTCGATATCTTCCTTTATGGCTTTTCTTCTGCTTTCTTCTTAATCTTCAGAAGAAGTTTCTTCCACCGGAATCATGTAATGAAGCATAACCCAACCGGTATTTCCTTCATATTCGACCTGACCCCAGCCATTTTGAAAATGTTCAATCGTAAAAATGGTATCTTCCGGAACTTTACCGAGAGACTTGGCTTCTTCATTGGCTTCTTCTCGTAAGTTAATCTCTTTACTACTGCTTAGAGTCTGCACCTTCCAGGTTTTCGTATTATAACTTCCCATATGATACATATTGATCCAGAAAGTTTGATCCCCACTTGTCACCTGACCCCAGCCATTTTCCAAGACCTGAATCTCGTATTCTTCTCCGTATTTTATGCCCTCCTTGACTACTTCGGAACTGGTCGATGCTTCTGCATAGCCCTTCATTCCCAGTTCTGTAAAGGAATTCATATAAACCTTACTTCCTACCTGGATATACTCCGCTTCTTGACTGATAAAATGAAGCTGTTCCATAGGAAGCCAACCATTGATACCGCAATAATCGATCTGGGCCCATTCCTTCCCATCTACTATAGTATTGGATAAGAGCTGTAAGCATTTTCCTTCCGGAACATATGCAATCTGCGTAGTATCTCCGGCATCGGCATAAACACCTACCCCATCCAAAGAATTACTTTTTAAGGTACAGTATGTTCCTTTTTTCGCTTCTGCTGCTTCGACATCTTTCGATGCTTCTTCCGTAGAAGACTGTGCAAATGCTATAACATTCTTTAGATAATGATAAGGATAAATAAAATCAATCAGCAGGCAGATCCACATGATGATTCCATACATGACCTGCAGGGGCCACGGAAGTTGCTTTTTTTCTTTTTTTTCGTGATGGCTTTCTGAATTTTTATCTGCTTTCTTATTCTTCCTCTTCTTATCCTTATATCTTTTCTTTCTTATAATGGTATCGTCAGAGGATAGTAAGTTCTTCTTCTCTTCTGATTCTTCCTTTTTCTCCGGGAAATCCGGATTCTTCTTCTCTTCTGATTCTGTCTTCATGTGATATGCTCCTCGTGTTTTTCATTATTCATGAATTTCATATCTTATATTATTATGTCAGGCTATCGATGCCTTCCATTCCTATCGCACCGCTGTCACTTTATAAACTTCATAAAATTGATTCGAATCTGTACAGATTTCATCTGCCACCTGATAATCTACCTGTTCCTCATCTAATCCCATAAGCTTTGCAATATCCACGCTTCCTTTTGTGATTACATAAACGTTCTCCCTAAGCAAGAAAGAGGATGCAAGATTATCCGTTCCGGCAGCATTCAGTTTTTCTTCATAAAGCGGACTGTAGGCCACCCAGCTTCCACTCATAAACCAATTATTCGGATGGGTATCCTCCGATGGATAAACTCCCGTAAGAAAACTTCTATCATCTAACACATAATTATTCTCCGGATGCTGACTACAGTAGCTTATGATCTGTGCTTTTTCCGTGCTGCATGCCACGCTACTTGCCTGTTTTTTCTCTACATTTGACAGAATCTGTTCCGCCTGTGTATGTAATGGCAGGAAAAGCATCAAAAGAATGACGAGCTGAAGGATGCCATGGATACGGAAGGTCCAAACTTCCTTATAGCTTTCCAGAAAATGACAAACCAACACAAATGCTGTGGTAAACATCAATAAGCGAATACTTTCCTCCACACGTGTTGGAAAACGACCATTGATCGCCAGGTATACCCACTCTGCTGCCAGAAGTACCGTGAATGCTCCTGTCTGTAAAATATGAAGAATATGGATTCCGATTCCGGAACGTATTCTCAAAATCAAGGTAATCGGAATCAAGAGGATGACAACAAGCCAGAAATAGAAAGAGAAAAATCGCAACTTGGAAGGAGCCTGCTTGCTTTCAAGGGCATATTCCAAGGCTTTCTCCCAGGAATTCTCAATCTTTTCTTTCCAGCTTAAATCTTTCTCCTGGCTCTTGACATAAGCATAGGTTTCTTCGATCCATTCTGTCTTAAAGTCATCCACCATACAATAGGAATAGGTGGAAATGGTATTTTTCTGTAAAGAATTCATGCCGATAGACTTATAGAATTCTTCATTTTCTTCATAACTCGGAAATCCCACATAATCCTGCATATAGGCTCTGGCATGATTATAGGTAAAATAATTCTGCCACTCCTCCGAACCATAAGCCTTCTGGTTCATATAAAATACACCAACGCAAAGAGCCACCAATACGGCTCCCGCAAACCAAGGCTTCATGGAGCGGAAGAAATGAATATGATATTTTAAGACAAATTCTACCAAAAGGAATGGGGCTACCATATAAAAACAGTTAGGACGCATACAATATGCTGCTGTCATCAAAATGCCCAATATGACCAGATTCCAAGGGCGCCAGGCCTCTTCCTTACTCTCCAGTGCCAGATAAAGAAGGGCCATACAGCCAAAGAAGGCCGCTGCCGTAGAAAATGTCATCTTTGAAAAACATGGAAGCCATAAGAACAAAAATCCCATAGCATAAATCATGCAAATCAAAAAACGGTTACAGGAAAAATGGTTAAGCATACGATAAAGAACAACGACCAAGGCAAAGCCTGTCAGAATCACTACGCTTCCTACATACCAATTGACATTACTCAAATGAATCTTCCAGAAATCGATGGAAGGATTCTTCTTATAAATCCAGCTAACGATCCAGGAAAGAGGATATTTCATAAAGATCGCATGTGCTTCCGGACTTCCGGTATAGGAACCATCCAAAATCTGCGTGATCACACTGTCATCGTTGACCTCGTAAGTAAAAGGAATCTTACTGCAGATACGATATAAGAGGGGAATCACTGTCGCAATTGCCAAAAACCAATTTAATAATTGATTTAAAAAGCGAAACCATAGTTTTTTGCTTACTTCTTCTTTTTTCTTTTGAAAATCTTTTATCTTCTGTTTCATATTTTTCTTTATCTTTCTTTGTCTCTTTCTATACCTTTGTTTCTTTCGATATCTTTGCCTTTTTATATATCTTTATCTCTTTCTATACCTTTGTCTCTTTCTATACTTTTGTCTCTTTCTATACCTTTGTCTCTTTCTATACCTTTGTCTCTTTCTATACCTTTGTTTCTTTCTATGTCTTTCTGTTCGATTTATTTTCTACTCTATATTTCTTCCGTTTCTCTTCTATTTCATATCTTTCCGCTTTATCTTCTGTTCGATGTCTCTCCATCTTTTTCTCTATCTGCTCAGATGTGACATACTCCCACCACTTAGCAAGCTTAAAGTGGGGCTTCTACTCCATACTCCTGGTAGAACAAATTTAAAGCAATATCCGATCACATTCCTTCTTGATCCAAGATCATGGATAAGTGGCAAATCGGCAAACCGACCACGTTATAATAATCTCCTTCAATCCCCGAGATAAAGACGGCAGCTCGACCTTGAATACCATAGGCTCCGGCTTTATCCATCGGCTCCCCTGTTGCGATATAAGTTCCGATTTCTTCTACTGTCATCTTACGCATCTTAACCTTAGTACATTCATAGAATTGCTCTTTCTTCGTAAGCTTGCCCTCTTCCAAAGTTAAGACCGTCACACCGGTATAGACCTCATGGTTTCTACCGGAAAGTGCCAGGAGCATATGCATGGCATCTTCCTCATTCGAGGGCTTACCTAATTTAACCTCATCTAATACTACGATAGTATCAGAACCAATAATTTTCATGGTTTCTTCTTGATCGATCTCTGAAATTTTTTTCTCTTGATTTATCTCCGGACCCTTTTTCTCTTGATTTATCTCCGGGCTCTTCTTCTCTTGATTTATCTCTGAATGCATCTTCTCTTGATCTGAGCAAATGGATTCCATCTTTTCCGTATTCATGTGAAGCTGCGCCACCGCCATGGCTTTGCGCAAAGACAACTCTTCTACCATAGCTGCAGGTGCCAAACCTTCTACATTCTCATCCGCATCGCTAACTTCCACGGTAAATGTATAGCCAGCTTGTTCCAATAATTCTTTTCTTCGGGGAGAACCCGAAGCTAATATAATCTTCATAAAACCCTCCTACCATCTATGAATTTCTTCAAGCAATCGTGAATGACTCGACAATGAAATGACCGAGGATTCCCTCTTCGCATCCTAAATATGACTGATGGATATACTTATTGATGGATATACTTATTGATGGATATACTTACTTATCTTATAAGCAAGTATATCATTTTTTCCGAATCCAGGGTATATCTTGCTCAAAGAAATCTTATAAAAAAGCCCCATGCGGCTTACGTCACATAGGGCTTTTGTACTCAGGTTCATGATTCTCAGGAAGTATAAAGAAAGTTCTTACTTCGCATAAAACTGTAATACGGTCATCGCACGGAAGGTCTGGCCTTTACGAAGAAGCATCTTTGGATCTTCTTCATAGTTGATGGAATTCGGCATATACTGTGTCTCTAAGCAGACACCCATACGATTCTCATAAGGAACTCCCTGCTTTCCATCAATTCCACCTGCTAAAAAGTTACTGGTATAAACCTGTACCGCCGGCATACTGGTAGAAAGCTTCATTCCTCTTCCGGACTTAGGATCATATAACTCTGCCTGCTCATAATTATCACTGAATAAGAAAGAATGATCATAACCCTTTGCAAAATGTAACTGTTCATCATCCGCATCGATATCCTGACCGATGGTCTTGCCCTGACGGAAATCAAATGGTGTACCTTCTACGTCAAAGCAGCCACCTACTGCCAAAATGTCTTCATCTATGATTCCAACCTTATCGGAAGCCAGACGAAGTACATGATCATGAATGGTATCTTTGCCACCGCTTAAATTAAAATATGCATGATTAGTAATATTCGCCAAAGTATCTTCGTCACATTTTGCCTTATAAGTGAGACTGACTTCATTACCAATGACACGATAAGTTACAGTCAGATCAAAATTACCAGGATAACCTTCTTCTCCATCCGGAGACAAATAATGGAATCTGACACCATCCCTTAATAATTCATAATGAAAGATCTTCCGATCAAAGCCTACCATACCGCCATGCAGATGATTCGGACCATTATTAATGGCAAGCTGATATTCCTTACCATTCAAGGTAAATCTACCTTTTGCGATACGATTACCGACACGTCCAATGATTGCACCCATATAGCTTCCGTCCTTATGACAATCTTCGATGTCTTTGTAACCAAGCAAGACATCATCTGCTATGCCATTTCTATCCTTCGCAAAGATAGAGATAAGGTGACAACCCAGATTACAGGTTACTACCTTTAATTCATCACTTGTAATCTCAATAAAATCAATTCCATTCGGTCTCTGTTCTATAACCCTTACGCTCATTCTCTTCTCCTCTCAAATATCAAAATCTCTTAAAATCCACCGAACACATTCCGGAAAATATAACCCTCCTGTTATAGTATAACATGAAATCACGGAAAACTATGTCGAAAAATTCACTCTTAATAGAACAAGCATCAAAAGAAGTCTTCCCTACTTCTTCCGATGCTTGTTGTCAAAGTTCTAAATCAAAAGATAAGCCTTTCATGATCTCATCGATCTTATTCCGGAAACTGTAAATTACCGGATATCGTAACTTATCAAATACTATAAATTACCGGATACTATAATTCTTATAAAGATTCCACAAATCTCATGAATGCTGCCTGTCCTTCTTCTGTTCTCTTATAGACACCGGCACATTCCAGAACCTTTACGAATACCTTACTAATCTCAGCCTGAATGATTCCATGAATATTCTCTGCCGTTACTTCGTAATTACCAATCCATTCCTCTACCCAGTCTGCATGCTTCTCAATGGATTCCTCTGCACGAATATCTTTTCCATGTAAAATAGCATCCTCCAATAGGGCGATCTCATTCTTAAGACGAGCCGGAAGGATGGCAAGACCCATAACCTCGATAAGGCCAATGTTCTCCTTCTTAATGTGATGGAGATCAGCCGATGGATGATAGACTCCCCATGGACTCTCATCTGTAGTGATATTATTACGAAGTACCAGATCTAATTCAAAGAGATCCCCACGCATACGAGCAATCGGAGTAATGGTATTATGAGGAATACCATCTGTCTCACTAAAGATAAAGGCTGCCTCATCGGTATATGCTCTCCAGCTGCCAAGTACATGGTCTGCTGCCTCTACAATACGATCAATTTCCTTACCCTGAAGACGGATCACAGACATAGGCCAATCTACGATACCTGCCGTAAGATCTTCATAAGCAGGTAATGTGAAAGTACGATCATATGGTGCCTTCGCCATAGCAAATGTATATCCGCCACCTTGGAAATGATCATGACTTAAGATGGAACCACCTACGATTGGAAGATCGGCATTGGATCCGGCTGTGTAATGTGGAAAGAGCTTTACAAACTCAAGAAGCTTCTTAAAAGCATTCCGATCAATCTTCATCGGGGTATGCTTCTCATTAAAAATGATACAATGCTCATTATAATAAACATAAGGAGAATACTGAAGGAAGTAATCTTCTCCTGCTAACCGGAATGGGATGATACGGTGATTCTGTCTTGCAGGATGAGAGAAGTGACCTGCATAGCCTTCATTCTCCATGCAGAGAAGACAGCTCGGATAACCGGACTTCTTCGCCTGTCCTGCCTTCGCGATATCACGAGGATCCTTTTCCGGCTTGGAAAGATTGATCGTAATATCGATCGGACCATACTTGGTATCTGTCGTCCACTTTTCATCCTTGGCGATACGATCAGTACGAATATAGTTGGTATTCTTACTGAAATCATAGTAGAAATCTGTCGCCTTCTTACGATCGACTTCATATAATGCCCGGAACTTAGCGCGAACCACAGATGGCGCCGGAGTCAGCATACCCATAATCTTCGTATCAAATAAATCCTTCATGGTAATGGTATCCTCTTCTAAGATTCCATTCTCATGGGCATAAACCATCATATCTTCAAGGATGTCAGCCAAAGGTCTGTCCTCTTCTACCGGAACTTCTTCATATTCCATCAATCCAAATAATTCAAGAAGACGATTGGTTACATATACCTTATCTTCTGCATCTACAAGACCTTTTTTCATTCCATAAGCAACTAATTCTGTAATTAATGCATTCATCCTTTGTATCCTCCTGTCAAAACGAGTGAATTCTAAACGATATAATATTAAGCTTCCCTATATGATTTGACACTATTCATATTCCAGCAATCCGATTTTAACTCTTATGAAATCTTACTCAATTACTTTCATACCGCCATACTTACGAATCTTAAGAACATGGCAGGTTCCTTTCCCAAAAATCTCTTCCATTACCTTGCGATACTCTGCTACATTATCATTCTTAACAAAGGCCTGAATGGTTCCGGCAAATCCACCACCATGGACACGGCATACACCAGCTCCATTACCAAGTACGACTTCACTCATAGCAAGAGCAAGAGATACATTCTGATGCTGAACATCCGCATTCGTATATACATTCTGTAAGAACTTATAGGAGGAATCTCCGGAAGCCTTCACGGTAGAAAGGAAAGCATCGATCTTCTCCTCTTTCAATGCTTCAACTTCTGCCTTCACACGCTCATTCTCACGGATAAAGTGGATAGCACGTAATACAGCACGGTCGCCACATTTCTCGCGAAGCGCATCCATGTGTCCAAGAATCTCTTCCAATGTAATACCGATCAATACCTCTTTACCAAAGAACTCTGCTACGGAACACATCTCTACAGGAATTGCTGCATAATCTGCGGTAAGGTCTGCATGGGATCCCTTGGTATCTGTGATACATAAGCTGTATCCGTGCTTATTCATATCAAACTCTACCTTCTCTACAACCGGATAGGAAGGATTCGCAAAATCTACGTGAACTAAGCTTCCTACAGAGCATGCCATCTGATCCATTAAGCCACAAGGCTTACCAAAATATACGTTCTCCGCATACTGTCCAATAATAGCATTCGTCACTGCATCCAGCTTACCATCATTATAGAGGTAAGAAATAATGGTTCCAATGATCGTCTCAAATGCTGCGGAAGAAGAAAGGCCTGCACCGATCAATACATCACTGGTGATATAAGCCTGGAAACCACCAACCTTGTAACCTCTTTCTTTCGCACCTGCAAGAACACCCTTAATCAGAGCTAAAGTGGACTCACGTTCATCCATCTTATGAGAAAGATCATTTAGATCAAAAATAATCTCCGGATAATCATCGGATGTCACACGAACAACATTCGCATCCAGCTTCTTCACAATTGCGATCGCATCCAAGTTAATAGAAGCTGCTAAAATCTCACCATGCTGGTGATCTGTATGATTACCACCTACCTCGCTGCGTCCCGGTGCGCTGTAGATTGCTACTTCGTCTTCTCCATATAATTCTTCGTACTTCTCGATGGCCTTAATGTAGCGATTCGTCTGATAAACAAGCTTGCTCTCATCTACATAGATATCGAGTAATAAATCTTTGTACAACCATTTCTGTAAGCGTTCCTTTAATACCTTTGTCTGAATCACTGCTGCATCCTCCTGTAAAATAAAATATGTAAAATATGATCGGCAGCCGGATCTCCTCTCTTCATCCTGTAAATCTTTCCTAAGCTCAGGAATCCGTACCATACCCACATAACCCGACAACCGTATGTATCATCTCTGTATGTGCTCATAATACAATACGTTTACTAAACAGTCAAGTGCTTTTTACTATTTTTTACTTGAGTTTTTTCTGCTTTTTTTCGACAAAAAATTACAAATTCCTGGTAATTTCTTGTCAAATCACATTTTCCCATAATTTTTTCACATTTTCTCATTTTTTATCTTTTCAAATTATATTTTATGTGATATCATATGTTTACTAAACATTTTCAGTGTATGAGTACACTGTTCTGATTGAAAGATTTATGTTGCTTATATGTCCACAGTGCTAATAGAATCTTTTCAGATATGCATACGTCCACAGTGCTAATAGAATCTTTTAAGATATGCATATGCCCACAGTTCTAATAATATCTTTTAAGATACACACGTCTGCAGTTCTAAAATGAGCAGAAAAGATCCGTATAAGTTTTAAGGACTGCACCAGGTCAATATAAGGCATTTTTAACTTACTTTACTATAGGAAAAAGTCGATTTTCGATAAAAGGAGATTCTCATGGCTACGATTCGTGATATTGCGAAGGAGTCCGGCGTTTCTGCAGGCGCCGTTTCCAGAATATTAAATAATGACACTTCGCTCAATGTAACCGAAGATACCAGAATGCGCGTTCTGGCCATTGCGAAAAAGTTAAACTATATTAAGAAGACACGCGCCAACACGCCTAAGAAGAGTGACTTTACCATGGGCGTCATCCAATGGTTTACTCCGGAAGAAGAATTAAAGGATAATTACTATCTGCATATGCGCCAGGGAGTTGATGATTACTGTGCCCGGAATGCTATCGATGTCATTCATGTTTTTCCGGATGATACCGACGCCACGGAAAGACTATCCACGGTAAATGGTCTGGTTTGTCTCGGTAAGTTTTCTGAGCGGGACGTGGAGAATTATGCGAGTATTTGCTCGAATACTGTATTTTTGGATATGGAGATCACTTTTTTTGATACCAGCTCTGTCTCCCTGGATTTTGAGCACGCCGTAAAAAGAATTCTTACTTATTTACAGGAACTGGGGCATAAAAAGATTGGAATTCTGGCCGGCCAGGAATATGTGGAGGGTTCCAAGCCGATCAAGGATCCAAGAACCGCAGCCTACGAAGCCTATATGACCTACCAGAAGCTTCGGTATAAGCCATATATGCGACAGGGGAACTTCTCTGCCCTTTCCGGCTATGAGATGATGTCCGATCTTATTACATCCGGCGATATTCCCACTGCTATTTTTCCCAATAGTGATGCCATCGCCATGGGAGCCATGAAGGCAATCCATGAACACCAGCTTCGGATTCCGGAAGACATATCCATCATTGGATTTAATAATGACGAAAGCAGTGCTTTTATGAATCCTCCTCTCACCACCATTAATGCTCCTTCCTATGCCATGGGACAGCACGGAGCGAATCTGGCTTATACCATGTCCACCATGGAGATTAAGACACCACTTCGGGTGAAGCTGCCTTGTGATTTTATTATAAGGGAGTCTTGCGGGAAGAATACGAAAGAATGTACCGTGGAGTCATGAAAGAAAGAGAGCGGATATGTACCGTGGAGCCATGAAAGAAAGAGAGCGGATATGTACCGTGGAGCCATGAAAGAAAGCGGATATATGATAAAAAAGAGGCGTCGAACGATTACGACGCCTCTCATATTTCATGCATATGATCCTTAGATTTCCATGCCCAGCTTCACAGCTGCTGCAATATAGTCCGAATGTGCTGCCACTTCGCCCATGGCATCCAGTCCCGGACATAATAAGGTAAACTTATTTTCAAAACCGAGTAAGCCGATGATATGCTCATACTCGCCTACCATGCAATCGAAGACACTCTGATCCGGAGCCATAGCAGTTGCGATCAGTCCGGCCTCTTTGATCTTCAGACTTTCTCTTCCCTTAGGGAAAGCAAACTGATAGAAGTGATCGAGGGCCAGTTTCATCTGTGCAGTAAAACCTTTCCAGTAGACCGGAGATGCGAGAACAAGAACATCTGCCCATGTCATTAACTCTCTCATCTTAACACCATCGTCCTTCATGCCACAGTATCCACGTTCTTTACAGGACTGATCACCATGGCAGCCATCCATCTTAGCGTGACCAGCATCGAAGATCTCCACTTCATTCCCGGCAGCAATTGCACCCCCTGCAAATGCACTGACTAAAGCATTCGAATTCCCATTGGCACGTGGGCTTCCTGTAATTACTAAAATTTTTTTACCCATAAGATATCTCCTCCCTTGTATACACAAAATGATATCATTCTTAAAATGAAACCATACTTATTCCGCTGTCAGCCAATCGACGCCTTCCACTTGAAAGAATCTTAAGAACTGACTTTTCTCCAGATCATCCTGCTCTTCAAAACTCTCTTCGAGAAGAGCACGATAATATTCTCCATAACTGTCCAGAATCGCCATGGTAAGATAAGACACATGAACTCCAAGTTCATCCCAGAACATCTCGAAATCCTCCTGCTCCGCTTCACTCGGACCTACCACTACTTTATTCTCGTCACTTGGAATATATTCAATACAGCTATGAAGGCTATGTCGAGGATTGACATAACATTTACTGGCTGTTTCCGGAAATTGTTCTTTATTAAAATATATTTTCATCTGATCTTTCTCCATTCCAATATCATTCTTATCTCATATTTATAAAATAAAGGAAAGCTTGCTTTTACTACTTTGCGTACTCTGCGGATAGAAATCACGAAAATTCCGCATCAAAGATTAATATTTCTCATCATAACAATAAGAAGCAGCCCTGCAGCCATACTCCCAGTACTTACTCTTCTCATCATAATAAGTAACTTTGACCTTGCCTACCGTCATGGAAGCATTGATCACTGCATCATCACCGATATAGATCGCACAATGATTTTCATCCTGGCCGGAGAGGTGGTAAACGATATCCCCCACCTTCACATCCTTGATGCTGTCAATCTTATAAAGATAATCCTTCATGGTATCTGTCTGATCGACGGTATTCACACCAATCATCACTCCGGATGCATTCTTAAATGCGTCACGCATGAGACTGGAACAATCACAAAAGCCCTTCTCATCCCGCTTCTCCTGGCTGTACTTATCCTCTAAATGATCTTTACAGTACTGTACCGCTGCCTCACGCCACTCTTTAATCTTATCACTGCGGGACACCAGATTACCAATGTAGGAATTATAGACATAGCCCTTTTCCCCTGCAGATGTCTTGATCTTAGACCAATCCTCTCCCTGAGACAGGATCGATACCTTCTCTCCCTTTTCTAACTTCCGTATCACATCTCCTTTGGGCTTGGTACGGAAATTTACATCCGTGGCATTAATCTTCGCCGTAGCCTGCACTTTAGAAGAAGTAGAAGACTTGCCAGAGGAGGAAGAGCTAGCACTCTTGCCGGAAGAGGATCCGGAAGACCCTTTCGAAGTATCTGTCTTGGAAGACTTGGCAGAATCTGATTTTTTATCGGATAAAAAGCTTTTCTTTATATAACCATTGATTCCATCATATTCTGCATCTGCCCAGTCTCCCTCATAGCCATAAACCTCTACCTTTTTTCCTGATTCGATGGTCGTCAAGATCTCACCCTTGGTAGAAGGAGTGGAGCGCATATGTACATCATCATTGGTATACTTGGTCGCTGCCTCTGTCTCTATTCCACACAAAGCGAAAGAAAAGGCAAGAAGCAAAAACAAGCACACCAAAAAAGAGGATCTATATTGTTTTCCTTGATTCCATTTTAAAATATAAGCTTTCGAACGATTCTCTTCTCGGAAATTATTGAACATCTGACGTATCCTCAGTCGTATCCTGACTTTGTTCTGTACTCTCTGTTGTTACATTCTGGGCTGCCAGTACATTTACCGTGGCCTGCAATGTGGTCTTATTCCCACTTTGATCCGAAGCAGAATAGGTTATGGTATATAAACCTGGCGTATCATAATACACCTGTGAAGTATCCACATCCACACTCACTTCCCCATCGATCTCATCTCTGGCAGAAACACCACTCATATAATTCGGCTTATCGCCACCAACATACATGGTAAAAGATTCCGGAACCGTAAGTACCGGTGGAGTTTCATCCTTTACTTTCACCTTGACAGTTACCTTTGCAATATTACCGGCAGAATCCTGTGCTGTATAAATGACAGAATAGGAACCTGGCACAGTGTATTGAACCGAAGAAGAATCAATCGTGATCGATGCACTCACGTCTCCATCCACAGCATCCGTGGCGGTTACGCCAAGCGCCCAGTCATGCTCTGTTTCATGCTCACCTAAGGATACCGACTCCTCTATTCCGGTAAATTCCGGAGGCGTAGTATCTGCAATTGTTGCTGAAACCATATGCACTAAGGTATTTCCTGCCTGATCTACAGCCTGAATCCAGATATCATAGGAACCTGTCTTCTTAAAGGTCGCCACACCATCTTCCAGATCATAATAATCATTACTGATCTTTACAGATGCCTGCGTCGTTTGACTCTTATCACCATCTGACTGTGTAGACTGCGTACCATCTTGAACCGCATTCGTTGAAGTATTCGTCTGCTGTGAATTACTGGTATTCTGATCCGAATTCGAAGAAAAATCCGCTGTCTGATCATTTGTATCCCCTGTTACAGCTGTAGTCGGATCGTACAGTATCTTAAAATCTTGATTGGTCGACGGCACAGTCACACCGTCTAACTGCAGATGATTACCGGCTTCATCCTTAGGAGCAATGGCATAGATTGAAAGCTTTATCTCTGACTTTTTCGATAATTCATCCTCCGCAGTCACAGAAATCACCTGATTTTTCTCTTCCTCATCCACGGATTTACTCTGCTTGACAGAAATTTTCTTCCCATAGGATAAGGCATAGGAGGATTCAGACTCTGTAATCTCCGGTGTCGTCTGATCAATGACCTCCACCTGAGCCTGAATGACCGTTGTATTCTGTCCCTGATCTTCGGCCTGAATCTCAAGCTCATAGGAACCTAACTTATGAAAGACAACAACACCATCCGTCAAAGTATATCCCTCTGCATTCTGACGCTCCAATGGTTTTACCGAAAGAATTGTAAGCTCCAGCTGATCCGAAGCAGCATCCTTCGCATTCACTTCAATGGTATGCAGCGCATGCGACTTCCAATCCTCATCCGTGATAATATAACCTTCTTCGGAAACTGCATTGGACAAACTCTCTGTCACAGTACTCGCTGCACCAGAAGCATTCCCATCCGCCGTAAGAGAATCACTTTCATTGGAGGAAAGATCCGAACTCTCCTCCTGCTCTGACACATCCGTGTCAAAAGCGCTATCTCCTACACTAACCAGATCAATATCTTCATCCGCATTATTATTCGTAATAACCTCACCGGAATCTTCCTGTTTCGTATCCGAAGAAATGACCTGACTCTCTGCCGGATCATTGGCCGAATCAAGTGCATTCGCATCCCTAGCATCGTCAGAATCAAGTGCACTCTCCTCCACATCATAGGAATGATTTGTGTTCACTGCCGTGATTTCTGTATTATAAGCCACCGTATAGACGGTCTTCATGGCTTGAAGCTCCGGCGCAACCTCATCATACACCGTTACGGTTACTTCTGCTTTCGTCTCATTTTTAAAAGAATCTACCCCAAGAACCGTAACCTTATAGCTTCCTGTCTTAGGAAATGTAATGGTCTTTCCATCTTCTGAAATCTCTGCGCCCTCCGGTACAATGGACTTCACAGATAAACTCACCTCTTTACTACGATCGTCCTTGGCAATGACCAGATCATCCAGCTTTAATTCATCACCATAATCCACTTCCTGATTCACCACGGTTAATTCCGGTGGCTTACGGTCCCAAAAGAGAAAATATCCCCCTCCTGCGAGAAGGGAAAATATGATCAAAATAATAAATGCCTTCAGGATTGGCGATCTTCTTCTTCCTCTCCCTATATTCTGATTCCACTCTTCCTGCATAATCCTTCTCCTCTATCCTCAAAAATCCATCTTTATGGTTGATTTCACCCTCTATAAAAAAACTTCCATGCGACATGCCTTGCTCCACATGATATGAAGTTCCATACATAGTCTTACTATAACCTTTTTTATCCTTTTTTTCAAGCAAGGCCAGACTTATCCGGAAAAACTGTTACTACTGAGGTCTTCCTTCTATCTTCGTCAAAATGTGCTTCTCCGGAAATTTTAACAAAAATTCAGTATTATGGCTGGCTGAGAAAGATGTCATAAGAAATGAGTCATTTCCTATGATATAAAAACAAGGATGCAAGCCAGCCAAGCTGCCTTGCTCCACAAGGCATGAAGCACC
>R25__coassemble_304_pt1 | contig 30595 bp, 29 predicted proteins | sample R25__metabat2_low_PE_006 | metagenome-assembled genome bin R25 | reverse complement strand
AAACTACAAAAAAATAAAAAATCCGTGATGTAAATCACGGATTTTTTTAATGATATTTGATAAAATAAAGTGATAATATTGCGTTTAACAAGAAAGGAGTTACTATGGGTTATCAATTATCAAAAACAGAAGCGAATAATCTGTTAGAAAAATTGTCCAAACAGTATGATATTTTTGCTCCAGTGCTTATGGTTGGAGATGGCTGCTTCTCCGATACAGATGTCGTACGCTATGGCAAGATTTCTTCCCTGGATGAGGTGGTATGGGATAAGAAATCCGATTATTCCTTCAAAGAGACATTACTTCATATTAATGAGACGATCTTCTATTTTACAGAGGATAAGACGACGGTTCCGAATGGACCGGACAAGGAACTTTTAATCTTCCTTCGTGCTTGTGATCTGAATGCTCTTAAGAGATTGGATCAGATCTATTTAAAGAATGGTTTTGAAGACTTCTATTATGCACGTGTTCGTGAAAAAGCAAAATTCATTCTTATGGGTTGCCCATCTTCTTGTGAATCCGGTTTCTGTGTAAGTATGGGAACCAATAAAGCAGATAATTATGATGTTTATGTTAAGGTGGATGGAGAGACGGTTTACCTTGATATTAAGAATAAAGATTTAGAATCTGACTTTACCTATGCCGGATATACTTCACCTTGTGACGTGACTCCGGAATTTGTTACTGAGAATATCGAGAAAGTGACGTTACCAAAGAATTTATCCAATGAATCCTTCACCAAAGAAATCTGGGCAGAATACGGGGATCGTTGTATTACCTGTGGACGTTGTAACTTTGTCTGTCCTACCTGTACCTGTTTTACGATGCAGGATATTTTCTACGGAGATAATCCAAAGGTGGGTGAACGTAGAAGAGTTTGGGCTTCTTGCCAGGTAGATGACTATGATACGATTGCCGGTGGTATTAAGTTCAGAAAGACAAAGGGTGATCGTGTTCGTTTTAAAACCATGCATAAGATTTATGATTATGAAAAACGTTTCGGATATCCTATGTGCGTAGGCTGTGGACGTTGTGATGATGTCTGTCCGGAATACATTTCATTCTCCAATCTGATCAATCGTCTGGCAAAGGAGGAGCAGTAATATGAAGAACGAATATATTCCTTATCTCTCTGAGATCAAAGAAGTCATCAAACATACCAACATTGAGTATACTTTCCGTATGGAATATCATGGCGATGTGAAGCCGGGCCAGTTCTTTGAGATTTCGATTCCTAAGTTTGGCGAGGCTCCGATCTCTGTCAGTGGTATTGGTGATGGATCCGTTGATTTTACCATTCGTCGCGTTGGTAAGGTTACCAATGAAGTATTCGAGAATTATGTTGGGGATAAATTATTCATCCGTGGACCATATGGTAATGGTTTCGATGTAAATAATTATAAAGGAAAAGAACTGGTTGTCATCGCCGGTGGTACCGGTGTTTCTCCGGTTAGAGGTATCGTTCAGTACTTTGCAGCACATCCGGAAGATGCCGTAAGCGCAACACTGATCGCTGGTTTCAAGAGTCCATCCGATGTCTTATTTAAGGCAGATTTCGAAGATTGGCAGAATAAGCTGAATGTGATCAAGACAGTTGACGGTGCTCCGGAAGGATACGAAGGTCCTGTTGGAATGGTTACAAAGTATATTCCGGAATTAAAATTCAAGGATATCGAGAATTCCGTATTCGTATGTGTTGGTCCTCCGATCATGATTAAGTTTACCATCATGGAGATCAAGAAACTCGGTGTCAAGGATGAGCAGATCTGGACTTCCTTCGAGCGTAAGATGTGCTGTGGCCTTGGTAAGTGCGGTCACTGTAAGGTAAATGAGAAGTATATCTGTTTAGATGGTCCTGTATTTAACTATACAGAAGCAAAAGAATTAGTCGATTAAGGAGGGGAAAGCATGAGTGCTAGTCGTGATATCAATACTAAAAAGTTGAAAAAGAATGCCTTCCGTGTTTCCAAAAAACGTGGAATCGGCGCTTCCCGTATCCGTGTTCCTGGCGGTTATCTGAATGCAGAAGTTCTCGGCATGGTTCAGGAGATTGCACAGACTTACGGTAATGGATATGTTCATCTGACCACAAGACAGGGCTTTGAGATTGAAGGTATCCGTTATGAAGATATGGATGAGATCAATAAGAAGCTTCAGCCAATCATCGAGATGGTGGGAACAAATCAGATCGATCCTAACACAGGATATCCTGCTTCCGGTACCCGTAATATCCAGGCTTGTATCGGTAATAATGTCTGTCCATTTGCGAATTATAATACAGCAGAGCTTGCCAGAAAGATTGATAAGGCTATCTTCCCGAATGATCTTCATTTTAAAGTAGCATGTACCGGTTGTTCCAATGACTGTGCCAAAGCTCGTATGCATGATTTTGGTATCATCGGTATGACCATGCCACAGTATGATCCAGACCGTTGTGTAAGCTGTAAGGCATGTATTAAGGGCTGCTCCAGTCTTTCTGTTGGTGCCCTTACCATGGAGAATTACAAGATCGTTCGTAATGTAGAAAAGTGTATCGGTTGTGGTGTTTGTGTTACAAAATGTCCGACCCGTGCATGGACAAGAAGTAAGAAAAAATACTATAAGCTTGCGATTATGGGTCGTACCGGTAAGAAGAATCCTAGACTTGGTCAGGATTGGCTGATCTGGGTGGACGAAGAGAATATCATCAAGATTATTAAGAATACCTACAAGTTTGTGGAAGAATATATTTCTCCGGATGCTCCTGCAAGAAAAGAGCATATCGGTTATATCATTGATCGTGCCGGTTTCGAAACCTTTGAGAAGTTTGCATTAGAAGGTGTAGAATTTATGCCGGAGACGATCGTTAAGAAACGTCTCTATTGGGGTGGAATTCATTTCGATCAGTCAAATTCCGTTAGTACACCTAGAATCTGATTACTGTATGATATTGTAACAGTATGATTCCACATTTTTATATATTTTAGTAATCCGATAATTATATAATAATAGTGGTATGAGAGGCATCGCCTTTGTGAAAGATGAAATGAAAAATAATCTGAAAAGGGTGATGCTTCTTCCCGGTAAATGGGTAACTTTATAGCTGCACTATGAGGTTTACAATACATGGGCAAGACTGATAAAATATATATAAAATATTTTATCATTGTAAACGATGAATGATAGAGGATTACAAAAAGAAAGGATTACAAATTATGAAAAAAGTACAATCTGTATGTAACTATTGTGCAATTGACTGTAATCTTGACTTCTATGTGGATGAGGAGAAGAATCGTATTGTCAGTGTGAAGCCTACGCCAGGCTATCCTGTCAATGATGGTTTCTGCTGTATTAAGGGTATTTCACTTGATAAACAGCAAACAGTGGTTGATAAGCCACATACTCCACGTGTGAAGAAAGAGGACGGTACTTATTATTATCCGGGTTGGGATTATACTTTTGAGTATATTGCCAAGCGATTCAAGGAGATTCAGGAGAAATACGGCTATGAAGCAATCGCCGGTATCTCTACCGGTCAGCTTACAGTAGAAGAGTTTGCCATCAATGGTCATATTTTACGTGACCATATGCATACCAATGTCGATGGTAATACACGACTTTGCATGGCTTCTGCGGTAGTGGCTCATAAGCAGAGCTATGGATTTGATGCTCCGGGATATACTTTAAGAGATTTGGATCTTTCCGATACGATCATCTTGATTGGTGCGAATCCGGTGGTTGCCCATCCAATCGTATGGGACCGTATTAAGAGGAATAAGAACAAAAAGCTGATCGTGATCGATCCTAGAAGATGTGAAACGGCAAAGAATGCTGATTATCACTATCCGATCAAGACCAAGACGGATTCTACCTTATTCTATGGTCTTGCCAATTACTTCATCGAACATGATCTTATCGATCATGCCTTCATCGAAGCGCATACCAATAAGTTCGAAGAGTATAAAGAGTTTGTCAAAGATTTTTCTCTGGAGAAGGTTTCTGAGGTTACCAGACTTTCTATGGATCAATTGATGGAACTCATTGAACTGATCAAGGGTGGACAAAGAGTCTCCATGTGGTGGACCATGGGTATCAATCAGTCCCATAATGCAGTTCGTGCTGCACAGTCGATTATCAATCTTCAGTTACTTCTCGGTAACTACGGCAAGCCAGGTACAGGCGCCAACTCCATCACCGGTCAGTGTAATGCCATGGGTTCTCGTCTTTTCTCCAATCAGGCTTCCCTTTATGGCCATGATTTTGCCAATCCGGATGCCAGAAAGAAGATTGCAAATATCTTCCATTGTGAGGAAGAGATTCTGGCAAAGGGTCCTACCAAGACCTATAATCAGATCATCGAAGGCATCAATAATGGTGACATCAAGGCTTTATGGATCATGTGTACCAATCCAAGACATTCCTGGACCAATAATGAGACATTTGCAAGAGCTATGAAGAAGCTGGAATTCTATGTGGTACAGGATATCTATGATGATATTGAAAGTGCAGAAGGCTGTGATGTATTCCTGCCGGCTGTACCTGGAATTAAAAAACAAGGCTCTTATATCAATCTGGAGCGTCGTATCTGTCGTTGTGTACCGGTCATTCAGCCGGATGAGGACGAGATGAACGATTACCAGATCATGTACAATGTGGCAAAAGCCATGGGATTCCAGGATATCATTGATTATTGGAAGACACCGGAAGACTGCTTCAACTTATTAAAAGCATGCTCTAAGGGCCGTCCATTTGATATTACAGGTATTGATTATAAGGCATTGGAAGGTTCTCATGGTATTCAGTGGCCGTTTAAAGAAGGCGAGGTTCTGGAAGAAGATCAGCGTCGTCTCTATGCAGATGGTAAGTTCTGGACACCGGATGGAAAGGCAATCTTCCAGTTTGAGCCGGTTCCGGAGAATCCAATGCCTCAGACAGAAGAGTTCCCTTACATCTTTAATACAGGCCGTGGTACGGTTGGTCAGTGGCATACCCAATCCCGTACTCGTGAAGTACAGTTTGTGGATGGGGTAAGTACAAAGCATGCATATTGCTTCATTCATCCGACGGTTGCCAAGAAGTTTGGGTTAAAGCATGAAGATTGGGTTACGATCAACTCTTGTAATGGAGAAAGTGCAGATTTCGCTGTGCGTATTACGACAGATGTACAGGAAGATGAAATCTATGCTCCGGAACACTATGTGGAGTGTAATAAGATGACTCCTTCTGTATATGATCCATATTCCAAGGAACCGTCCTATAAATCTGCAGTTGTGAATCTTAGACCAAAGGAGGCTTAAGCGTTATGTATAGAATCAGAATTGACCGCAGCCGCTGTATTGGTTGTTTAATGTGTGTAACTTCTTGTTGTATCTCTCATGATACTCATGATGCGAGAAACCGAGTTGTTATTGACTCTGAGACAAGACCTGCTCCGATTTTCTGTCGACATTGTGATCTCCCGGAATGTGCGATTACATGTATGACCGGTGCGATGCGCAAGGATGAGAAGACTGGTTATGTCACTTATGATAGAGATCATTGCGCACATTGTTTTATGTGTGTTATGGCCTGCCCATATGGTGTATTAAAACCAGATGCCATCTATCATCATGAAGTTATGAAATGTGATATGTGTGTCCATAGAAGTGAAGACGGCATGGGTAACCCTATGTGTGTAGAGAAGTGCCCTATGCAGGCAATTACACTAGTGGAGGTGACGAAATAATGAAATTTGTTGTTATTGGCGCTAGTGCAGCAGGAACGAACGTTGTACGTAAATTAAGAGAGTTAAATCCAGACGCACAGATCGTACTGATTTCTGAAGATACTGCCATTTATTCCCGTTGTATCTTATACCATCATTTAAAGGGAGAACGTGACTTAGAAGGTCTTAACTTTGTAGGTGGTAATGATTTCGCAGAAAGAATGAATGCAGAGTGGATCAAGGGTGTTAAGGCTTCCGGTGTAGATACGGATCGCAATGTGGTCCTCTTGGAGGATGGAAGAGAAGTATCTTATGATAAGCTTGCCATTTGTACCGGTTCTCATCCGAACTTCTTCCCGATTCCAGGACTTCGTGAAGGCAAGAATATTACCGGTTTCCGTAATTTCCCTGACGTGGAATTTATCGAGAAGCGATTAGATAAGGCTCAGAATATCTTTGTTATGGGTGCTGGTCTTGTTGGTATCGATGTTATCGCTGGTTTAGTAAAATATAATAAGAATATTACATTGGCCGATATGGCTCCATATATGCTTGGTATTCAGCTGGATGACTATTCTGCAGGTGTTTATGGAAAGATGTTTGCGGAACGTGGCGTAAAGCAGTATTATAATATGGGTGCCAAGGAATTTGTTCTTGACGAAGAGGGAAATTGCTATAAGGTTATTCTTGGCGATGGAACAGAGATTCCTACCGATCTTGTTGTCAACTGTGCCGGTGTACGTGCTACCGTAGAGTTTTTAGCGGACAGTAAACTGGAATGTGACCGTTTTGGCTTGATCTTTGATGAACATGGCCGTACCAATATCGAGAATGTCTATGGCGCTGGTGATGTTTCCGGACGTGCTCCGATCTGGCCGGTCGCTGTAAAGGAAGGTATGATCGCTGCTTATAATATGAGTGGAATCTCTAAGACGATGGATGATTTCTTTGCATCGAAGTCTACCATGAATTTCTTAGGACTTGAAAGTATGTCCTTAGGACAGGCGAATCGATATGATGATTCCTTCACAGAGGTCATCTATAAGGATCCGAAGCATAATATCTATAAGAAGATCGTTCATAAGGACGGCGTAATTACCGGGGCAATCCTTCAAGGCGATTTGTCTTACAGTGGTGTTCTTACTCAGCTTATCCGTCGTAAGATCGATATTACAAAGATTAAGAAGCCATTATTTAAGGTAGACTATTCCGATTTCTTCCATATGGATGATGAGAATTACCAGTTCTTCTATGATAAAGAAGAACCACCAAGACAGTAATCGGATGAAAAAACAAAAAATCTTCTGCTTGACAGCCATTCTTCGGAGCTTTGTGAAGTAAGAAGAGATAAGTGTAACAGTTGAAAATATGACCTTTAAAAGGAGAAAATGAATGGAGAGATTAAAAAGAATGCCGGTTCCGGTATTACCAACATTTGTCGGTGCTTTGACACTGAGTAATGTTTATGGTGGTCTGGGATTTGCTTGGGTGAGACATATTACAATGATCGTGGCAACGATTGTCTGGATTGCTTATGTGATTAAGATCATTACCAATAAGGATATCTGTATTAATGAATATAAGAATGTGGTTCCATGTAGCTTATATGCTGCTTTCTTCATGATGCTGATGATCCTCGCAAGCTACTATTATGAATTTAACCAGACATTTGGTTTGATTTTATGGTTTATTGCATGGATCTGTGATGCGATTCATATCCTGATTTTCACCTATCGTAATGTGATCAAGGAACGTAATATTAATACCTTTGTGCCTAGCTGGTTCGTTACTTATAATGGTATCATGGTAAGCTGCGTTGTTGGTGCAGGATTTGGTTATAATAATATTATCAAATATATTGTTTATTACGGAATTATCGTATATATCGTGATTATTCCGATTATGATCTGGAGATTGATCACCGTAGAAGTAAAGGATGCAGTCTATCATACTATGGCCGTTGTATTAGCACCTTGTTCCCTCTGTGTGGTAAGTTACATTAATGTCATTGAGAATCCGAATCAGTATCTTTTATACTTCTTGTATTTTTGTGTACTTGCTTCTCTGGCATTTATCATTATCAAATTACCGAAGTTCTTTGCCTACAGCTTTGTACCTGGTTATGCGGGCGTAACCTTCCCTATGGCCATCGGTATCGTAGCAACAGGTAAGATGGCAGCTTATCTGACAAATGTAGTTGGTAATGAAAAATTAGCAGGATATCTGACCCAGTTACAAGGGATTCAGCTTTACCTTACCACCTTTATCATTGGCTATGTTTTAATTAATTTCCTGATCATGTTTCTCCGGATTGAGAGAAAGTAATTATTGACGTATCCTTTATACGTTGATAAAATGAAAAACGAAAGTTTTTTCATTTGCGATAGCGTAAGAATATGCTTGTCACATATTTTTCGTAACATATTTTCATCTCCGAGCTTATGTTTCTAAGGTGTTCAGACTATGAAGCTTAAGCCAGGAATCGTAAGTCAGGTTCTTCTACCTGTCTTGGATGAATTCCTCAGGGTATTGCTGGAAACGGTAGTGCCTCCCCACCCTTGGAAAGGAGAGCAGTTTGATGCACAGATATTTTTCTGGGCTTGGATGTTTATGTCTAGGACTCTGCTCTTTTTTAGGGCAGAGTCTTTTTTCTTGCATAGTTACAAGTTCCTCATGAGTGAGGAATTTGGGGAATTCCTATGTATTATGTACTTTGTCCTGAAAATGAGTGATCGACAGGAGGATAATATTTTGAAATTAGTAAAAACAGAAGAAGCGATCGGCCATGTCTTATGTCATGATATGACGCAGATTATTCCAGGGGTGATAAAGGATGCCAGATTTCGGAAAGGACATGTGGTGACGAAAGAAGATATTCCCGTTCTCCTTTCCATAGGGAAAGAACACCTTTATGTCTGGGAGAAGCAGGAAGGAATGCTTCATGAAGACGAAGCCGCCGAAAGACTTCGTATCATGTGCCAGAACCAAGGAATGCATGCAACACAGGTAAAAGAGGGAAAAGTAGAATTGATCGCTGATATGTATGGACTTATCCAGGTAGATGTCAGAAGACTTTATGATGTCAATGCTTTTGATGATATCATGATTGCGACCCGTCATACCAATACAGCCGTTCATCCGGGGGATAAATTAGCAGGAACCAGAATCATTCCTTTGGTTATCGAGGAAAGTATTTTAAAAGAAGCAGAGCAAGCAGCAGGCACAGAGCCTCTCTTGAAGTTAAGTCCCTGGGTGTTAAAGACAGCTGGTGTGATCACCACGGGTAGTGAAGTAGAAAAAGGCTTGATCAAAGATCAGTTTACACCTGTTGTTATAAAGAAGCTGGAGAAGTTTGGGATACAGGTGACAGAGCATGTGTTCAGTGGAGATGATAAGGATCGAATCATCGATCATATCCATAAGATGAAAGAAGCAGGATTGGACCTGATCATCTGTACCGGTGGAATGAGTGTGGATCCAGATGATTGTACCCCAGGTGCCATCAAGGCTTCCGGTGCAGAGATTGTTACCTATGGAGCACCAACACTTCCGGGAGCCATGCTTTGTGTCGGATATTTTGAGGATGGCACACCGGTTGTCGGTCTGCCAGGTTGTGTCATGTATGCCAAGGCAACGGTCTTCGATCTTATTTTGCCTAGATTGGCTGCCGGTGTGAAGATTCAGAAAAAAGATGTGATTGCCATGGGTCATGGTGGCTTATGCTTAGGATGCAAGGAGTGTCATTATCCGGATTGTTCTTTTGGTAAAGGAGTCTGATCATGGGAGAGAAGCGTTCTTTATCCATATGGGAAGCTATAGATCAGGTCTGTCAGCATGCCTCTTTGACAGAAACTATCACACTTCCTGTTATGGATACTTTGCATTATATTTTAGCAGAGAATGTATATACGAAGATTAATCAGCCTCCATTTCCCAGATCTGCCATGGATGGATATGCCATAAAAGCTTCCGATTCTTATGGAGCAAGCTTCCAGCATCCGGTGACTTTAGAAGTGGTAGGATGTCAATATGCCGGAGATGCTTATTTTCGTGAATTGAAAAGTGGTGAGGCTCTTCGTATTATGACTGGTGCAGCCATTCCCAAGGGCGCAGATGCAGTGATCCGTCAGGAAGATAGTAATTATGGGCAGGAACAGGTCGAATTATATGCAACTGTTAAGCCGTGGGAGAATTATTGTGAGATTGGAGAAGATTTTCCGGAGGGAGATCTTCTGGCGGAAGCAGGAGAGACAGTGGATGCTTATTTGATTTCGGCTGCGGTTGCAGCTGGGATCAGAGAATTAAAGCTTCACAGAAGAGTAAAGGCCGCCGTCATTACCACAGGGGATGAGTTACAGGATCCTGGGACTCCATTGACCGAAGGGAAGATATATAATTCTAATCTGGCTTTGTTTGTTACAAGACTTCGTCAGCTGGGGTGTGAGGTGAAGATGGCAGTCGCTGCAGGAGATCAGTTGCCTGTGATTATGAATGCGATGAAAACGGCTGCTAAGGATTGTGATCTGATCATTACGACAGGCGGCGTATCCGTCGGAATGAAGGATTTATTGCCACAAGCGATGGAAGAATTGGGAGCAGAAATCATCTTCCATGGAATCTCCATAAAGCCAGGCATGCCAACCATGTTTTCTCTATATCATAAGATTCCGATTCTTTCTTTATCGGGAAATCCATATTCTGCGGCTGCAGTCTTTGAGCTTATCGTGCAACCCTTATTAAAAGAAATGACAGGAAGAAGGAAGGAAGTTCTGAAAAGGGTTTGTGGTCTGTCGGAGGATTCTTTTCCTAAAAAAACAGGCTGTACCCGATTTCTTCGCGGATATTATGAAGAGGGAAGGATTTCATTTGCTAAAGGACAAAGAAATGGGCAGACGAAGGCAGGGATTGGAGCAAATTGCTTGATTTGCTTAGAAGCAGGAAGAAAGCCTGTGGATCCGGGCGAAGAATTACAGGCTTATCTGATCTGATTCATAAGAAAGATTCTTGTTACCATGCATCCGGTGAAGGGTTCGGTGAATCTTTCATTTGGTTTGCTCATAGAAAAAAAGTAGATAGATGAAAGGTCATAAAAATGTATGATAGCTTTCACAGAAAGATAGATTATATGCGCATCTCCATTACGGATCGTTGTAATCTGAGATGCCGCTATTGTATGCCGGAGGGAATTGATCTGATTCCCATGAAGGAGATTTTGCGTTATGAAGAGATACTGATGCTTGTCCGGCAAGCGGTAGCTCTGGGTATCGTAAAATATAAGATTACCGGAGGCGAGCCTTTGGTACGTAAAGGATGTATCAATCTGATCAGACAGATGAAGAATATCCCTGGTCTGGAGCAGGTGACCTTGACAACCAATGGCGTATTGCTAAAAGATTTTTTACCGGACTTAAAGGAAGTCGGCATTGATGGAATCAATATCAGCTTAGATACCATGATTCCTGAGAAATATGCGGACATTACCGGATATGATAAGTTTCATGAAGTGATGGAAGGTATCATGATGGCAGTGAATCTGGGATTAAAGGTTAAGATTAATTGTGTACTGCAAAAGGGGAGGAACGAAGAGGAGTGGCAAGATATATTACAGCTTGCCGGAAGATATCCCCTGGATGTACGTTTTATCGAATTAATGCCCATCGGTGTGGGTAAAAATGAGGAGACGGTTTATAATGATATTCTCTTATCCAGGATAAGATCTCATTATCCGGATCTGATGGAGGATCATAAGATTCATGGAAATGGTCCGGCTGTCTATTATCATATTCCAGGTTTTAAAGGAAGTATCGGCCTGATCAGTGCGATGCATGGAAAGTTTTGTGATTCCTGTAATCGGATCCGCATGACTTCTACCGGTGATATTAAGCCATGTCTCTGTTTTGAAAAAAGTATCTCTGTCAGAAAAGCATTAAGAGATACAGGGGCAGATGCCCAAGAAAAAGAAGGAAAAATACGTGCTGTCTTAGAAACAGCCATTTCAGAAAAACCACAGATGCATCATTTTGAAGAAGAGAAAGAGATAACAGAGCATAAAAAAATGGTGCAGATTGGAGGATAATTTTGGGAAAGATTATTGGAATATGTATCAGTGAAAAGCGTGGAACCCAGAAGCATGAGATTCCACAGGTGAAGATGATCAAGGATTGGGGCTTGGAAGGAGATGCACACGGTGGTAAGTGGCATAGACAGGTCAGTCTCTTATCCTATGATAAGATACAGGAGTTCCGTGCCAGAGGCGCAGAGGTAGCACTTGGCGCCTTCGGAGAGAATATCATCGTGGAAGGCATTGATTTTCGAAGTCTTCCTGTGGGAAGCAGATTTCGAGTTGGTGATGTCTTGCTTGAGATGACACAGATTGGAAAAGAATGCCACAGCCATTGCGAGATTTATAAAAAAGTAGGTGACTGTATTATGCCGAGAGAAGGGGTATTTGCAGAGGTTATCGAAGAAGGAAGTCTGAAAGTTGGAGATGAGATGGAAGTGATTCTTCCGGATGCTGACCGCCCCTTTACGGCAGCTGTCATTACTCTAAGTGATAAAGGTTTTGCCGGAGAAAGGGAAGATAAGAGTGGTCCTGCCATCGTTGATCTGATCACAGAAGCCGGATACGATGTCAAAGAAACCATTCTTCTGCCGGACGAGAAGTTTGGATTAAAGAGCCAATTGATCCGCCTGGCGGATCAGAGGCAGGTGAATGTGATATTTACTACGGGCGGAACTGGCTTTTCCGAAAGAGATATTACACCGGAAGCAACGATTGAAGTATGTGACCGTATGGCAAATGGAATTGCGAATTCGATTCTTTATTATTCACTCTCTATCACACCGAGAGCCATGCTCAGCCGTGCCGTTTCCGGGATTCGAAAAAAGACTTTAATCATTAATCTGCCGGGCAGCCCTAAGGCTGTGAAGGAGGCCTTGGATTTTATTCTTCCCAGTCTGGGACATGGCCTTGGAATCCTTCGGGGCACAGAAGGCGAATGTGCCAGAACAAATTAGTTTATAAACAGGAGAAATCGATAACCATGGGTCGTTTGTATTCTGTTTATATGCCATGCAACGAATTGTGGTCGCTCCCTATTCCTGTTGTTGGCGATATAGAAACTATATAAGGATTAGAATATGCAAGATACATGATATCATACAGATTTTTTCTCAAGAATAGTGTAAAAATCAGTGATCAGATATTATGTAAGCCATTTCTAATGTAAGCAAAAGTAAAAATCTTAAACAGAAAGGATTACAGACATGAAAAAGAGATTTTTAACCCTCATCTTAGGCGCAAGCATGATTTTAGGTCTTGCCGCTTGTGGAGGAAGCAGTTCCACATCTACAGACTCTCAGGCAGAAGCTACTACAGAGGCAGCTGCTTCCGGTAAAACTTCCATCACTATTTTTGCAGCAAAGAGCTTAAATGGTGTAGTCGATGAATTAATCGCTTCCTACAACGAAGAAAACCCGGATGTAGAGATTATTCCTAGTTATGACAGTTCAGGTACTTTAATGGAGCAGATTCAGGAAGGAGCAACTTGTGATATCTTCTTCTCCGCTGCTCAGAAACAGATGGATACTTTGGAAGAAGCCGGACTTGTTGTCAGTGATACACGTAAAAATGTGGTAAACAATCAGGTATGTGTTGTTACTTATAAAGATAGCGGAACAAAGGTTACCGGTCTTGCTGATATTGCGAATGCTGAAAGCTTCGCTTTAGCAGATGGTAGCGTTCCTGTTGGTAAATATACTCGTCAGGCGCTGGTAAATGCACAGATGATCCCAGCTGCAGATGATGTTTCTCTGATCACAACTCAGGAAGTATCCGATGCTTTAGGCGGAATCGAAATCAATGAATGTGCCAATGTTGGTGCAGTTACAGCTGCAGTAGCAGAAGGCTCCAATGAAGTAGGTACTGTTTATAAATCTGATACATATGGTCTGGAGGATCAGCTTGATATTCTTGAAATCGTAAGCTATGATCTTACCGGCGATGTTATCTATCCAATTGCTCAGATTGTAAATGAAGAAGCAGATGATGCACAGTCCGCAGCAGCAGTTGATTTCATCAATTACTTAACATCTGATACTGCAAAAGCAGTTTATGAGACATATTATTTTGACACAAATGTAGAATAATGAGATAATATTCTTGTGATCCAGGCTGTCGTGTCCTCATGCACGACAGCCTTCCTTCTTTGTTTTCACATACGAAAGAAGCAGTCCCTGGCAGCTCCTGAAGTTGCCAGGTGTGCAGAATCTTAACAGCCAAACGATAAATGGAGAATCGCAAATAAGAAAGATCGATTGATATTTAAGGAGAATCGTATGATACAGTTATTAAAAACGCTTGATTGGAGTCCGCTCTATATTTCATTAAAAACCGGTATCGTGGCAACCATATTTTCCTTCTTTTTGGGAATATTTGCTGCCAGACAGATTATGAAAGCCGGTCCACGTGGTAAAGCAATCGCAGATGGAATTTTAACCCTTCCTATGGTATTGCCACCAACCGTTGCCGGATTTTTCTTATTATTGATTTTCAGTAAAAGAAGACCATTTGGTATCTTTTTGTATCATCAATTTGGAATTAAGGTTGTGCAGACCTGGCTAGGTTGTATCATTGCTGCGGTGGTTATTTCATTTCCTCTGATGTATCGTAATGCAAGAGCTGCTTTTGAACAGATGGATGTGAATCTGGTATATGCAGCAAGAACCTTGGGGATGAGTGAGATTTCTATCTTCTGGAAGATTGTACTCCCGACTGCCAGTCCCGGTGTCATATCCGGCACCATTCTAACCTTTGCCAGAGCATTGGGAGAATACGGTGCTACCTCCATGCTGGCAGGAAATATACCAAAGAAAACAAGTACCATTTCCCAGAGGATCGCCATGGTATTGCAGGATGGAAATTATGCAACGGCAGGCTTGTGGGTAGCGATTGTTATGGTGATCGCTTTTATAGCAATCTTTACGATGAATATTGTGACAACGAAGAAGAATAAGCGCATTCAGCGTTGGTAGGAGGTTATTATGTCCATTCATCTTGAAATACATAAAAAACTCGGAGAATTTTCGCTGGATGTGAATCTCCATACGCAGGCCAGAAGAATAGGGATTCTTGGTGCTTCCGGATGTGGGAAGAGTATGACTTTAAAATGTATTGCAGGTATCGAAAAACCGGATCAAGGAGTCATTCGTCTGGACGATCGTGTTTTATTTGATTCTTCGCAGAAGATCAATCCGAAGCCACAAAAGAGAAATGTAGGTTACCTTTTTCAAAATTATGCGCTTTTTCCGACGATGACGGTCCGGGAGAATATCAGTGTGGGTATTAAGGGCAGCAAAGAAGAGAAAAGGCAGATGGTTGATCGAATGATCGACAAGTTTCAATTACAGGGATTAGATCGAAGACTGCCCATGGAATTATCCGGTGGCCAGCAACAGAGGGTGGCTTTGGCCAGAATTATGGCTTATAGTCCGGATGCTATCCTTCTGGATGAACCATTTTCTGCTTTAGACCTTTACCTGAAGGATCGTTTGCAGCATGAGCTACTGGATATGCTGCAGGATTATGATGGCACAGTCATCATGGTTTCCCATAGCAGAGATGAAATTTATCGCTTTAGTCAGGACTTACTGATCATGGATGCCGGTCAGACCATATGTTCCGGTAATACCAGAGAGATTTTTCTGGATCCTCAGAAGATGGTTGCAGCCAGATTGACCGGATGTAAAAATATCGTTAAAGTAAAACGTTTGGATGCACATCATTTGCAGGTTGATGACTGGGGGGTGAGACTGCATCTTCTTCAGGATATTCCGGAGTCTGTCACCTTTATAGGGATTCGTGCTCACGATTTTATTCCATTATGGGGGGAGACAAAAGAGAACTCCATTCCGATTTACAAATCCAGAGGGGATGAGCTTCCTTTTGAAAAAAAATATTATATTCAGGCAGTCAGAGAAGGAGCGGAGGATATCTGTTGGTTTGTACAGAAGGAAATATGGTCCAGACTGGATTGCGATGGTATGCCGGATTCTCTTATGATTCCGGAAGAAAAGTTATTATTATTGCAATAAAGAATATTTGAAAGGCTTGAAGAAGACGGTTCGCTTGGTGTATCATATTCTATGGAACATTCGAAGGCGTATCATCCTTTGTGGAGCAACGCATGTCGCATGGAAGTTTTTTATATTGTAGGGAGATGATATTTTACATGAGTGATTTTACACATTTTAATCAGGCCGGAGAGGCCATTATGGTAGATGTCAGCCAAAAAGAGGATAGTAGTAGAGAGGCCATTGCCCTTGGAAAGATTTTCATGTCACAAGAATGCTTCCGAATGGTAAAAGAGGGCAATATGAAAAAAGGGGATGTCCTTGGAGTGGCAAGGATTGCCGGTATCATGGGCGCAAAAAAGACATCAGATCTTATCCCATTATGCCATATTTTGAATCTTACCAAGGTGGAGATTCGTTTTGAATTCCATGAGGAAGAATCTTCCATAGAAGCAATCAGTCTGGTGAAGACCACCGGAAAGACCGGTGTGGAGATGGAAGCACTGACAGCTGTGAATCTTAGTCTTTTAACCATATATGATATGTGTAAGGCTGTTGATAAGGGGATGATCATGGGACAGATCCAATTGGTGGAGAAGTCCGGCGGCAAATCCGGTCATTGGGTAAGAAATGCGGAAGAGACCATATAATTTTTTGGGATACGCCTGAGTCCGCAGTCTAAAAAAGGGCGCAGCTGTCCCTTGTGGAGCGACGCATGTCGCAGGAGAGTATTCTTGGAAATATTTTGCTTTTTCTTGACAGTATTTCTCTTTTCCTTTATTATATATTCGTATGAAGTGACTACATAAGAACTCGTATTCTACACAGAATACGGGTTTTTTTATATCATAGAAAACTTCCATGCGACATGCGTCGCTCCACAAGGGATGATACGCTTTCGGAATTGCTCCGCTGCAAGCAGCTGCACCAAAAGGTTCACCGGACCCTTGCTCTGCATGCTTCGGCAGATTTTACTGGGTCCGCCATAGTCTAAAAATATGTCCAAAGCAGACATAGAAGAAGCTAGAATAGGAAAGTAATAATAAGATGAATGAGATTACATTTTGTAAGGGTGGCGGTTGTACCGCCAAATTAGGAGCAGGCATCCTGAGTCATGTCTTATCTCTTTTACCCAAGGGAGAATTCGATTCCAATCTTTTGATTGGATACGACAGCAAGGATGATGCTGCCGTTTATAAAGTCAGCGAGGATCTTGCCATCGTACAGACCTTGGATTTTTTTCCGCCGATGCTCGATGATCCTTATCTTTTCGGACAAATTGCTGCAGCCAATGCCTTGAGTGATATCTATGCCATGGGCGGAAGCCCGAAAACGGCCTTAAATATTGTATGTTTTCCGGAAGAAATGGATCTTAATATATTAGGGCAGATTATGAAGGGTGGAGCAGATAAGGTGATCGAGGCCGGTGCCAGTCTGGCCGGTGGACATTCTATTGCGGACCAGGATGTGAAATATGGTTTATCGGTGATGGGTACGGTCCATCCAAAAGAGATTTATTCCAATCATCAGGGAAGGGTTGGAGATATTTTAATCTTGACGAAAATGCTGGGAGTTGGAATCGTATGCACTGCCAATCGAGTCGGACAAGCTTCCAAAGAGGCCATGGATCAAGCCATTACATCCATGACTACTTTAAATAAATCCGCTGCCAGGATCAGTAAGGAATATGAGGTTCATGCCTGTACCGATGTCACGGGCTTTGGACTACTGGGCCATCTTCATGAGATGCTCGATGGGAAGCTTTCTGCCTTGCTTTACGCCAAAAAGATTCCGAGGATAAAAGAGGCGATGGACTATGCCGATGAGTTCCTTCTTACTGCTGCCGGGCAGAAAAATCGAAATCATATGGAAGGCTTCGTCGAATTCCGCCATGCTTCTTTTGCCATGGAAGAGCTTCTCTATGACCCACAGACTTCCGGGGGACTTCTTTTTGCGGTGAAACCCTCACAAGCAAGTAAGTTCACCGATGCATTAAGAGCGGCCGGCTTACCGGCAAGAATGATCGGAGAATTGATCGAGAAAACAGAACCTGAGATTTTGATCTATTGAGTTACAATAAGGAATTAGAATATGATAAGAAAATATATTGATGCCAGAGGAGATGCTTGTCCTATACCTGTGGTAAAAACAAAGAATGCCATGAAAGATCTACAGGAAGATGCAATCATCGAAATTATGGTTGATAATGAGATTGCGGTACAAAATCTTAGCAAAATGGCAGGTCAGAAAGGATATCCGGTTTCTTCCGAGAAGCTAGAAGATAGGGTATATAAGGTTATGGTGGAGATAGTAGAGAATTCCGAAGATGAATCCGCTTCAGGGACCAGTCCGGAAACATCGATGAAGGATCGTCTGTCACCGCAGGATATGCAAGATGACATCCTGTATCAGTACAGTCATAAAAAGAAAAATATCGTGGTTGTCCTATCCTCTGCTACTATGGGAGATGGAGAGGAAGCGTTAGGGAGTATTTTAATGAAAGGCTTTATCTATGCCCTTTCCGGACAGGAAGAATTACCTAGTACGATTTTACTATATAATGGCGGAGCCAAGTTAAGCTGTGAAGATGCTCCGACCTTAGAAGATTTAAAAGAACTTGAAGCAGCAGGTGTAGAGATTCTGACCTGCGGTACCTGCTTGAATCATTATGGCCTCAGCCAGCAATTAAAAGTGGGAAGTGTGACCAATATGTATGTGATCGCTGAGAAGATGATGGCTGCTGATCTTATCGTTAAGCCATAAGAATTCTCAATATTTTCACGATGGCCTTCCAAGCATTTTATGGAATGCGATGACCATGAAGTGAGGATTCAATCAGGGTATAAGAGATAAGCCAAGAAGAAATAGGTCAGGGAGTCTTAAGAAGATGGATCAGGTGAGAAGAAAAACAATCATATATTTTGATTCTGCTGCAAGCTCTTATCATAAGCCAGAGTGTGTAAAGCAAGCAGTCTATGATTCTTTTTCCATTTTGGGAAATGCAGGCAGGGGTGCCCATGAACCTACGCTACAGGCATCCAGACTACTATATCGCACCAGAGAGAAAATCGCCCGTTTTTTTCACGCAAAAGATGCCATGCATGTGGTTTTTACTTCCAACGTAACCGAAGCATTAAACATAGTGATTCATGGACTTCTGACGCCGGAGGATCATGTAATTACAAGTATCTGTGAACATAATTCTGTATTACGTCCCCTATATCGTAAGGAAAAAGAAGGGTGTCAGATTAGTTTTGTACGCCCGAATGATCAGGGATATCTTACAGAAGAAGAAATCAAGCCTGTTATTCAAACAAATACGAAACTATTTTTGCTCCATCATGCTTCGAATGTTACAGGAAATGTTCTTTCTTTGCCGGCAATCTCTAAGCTGGCTCATGAACATGGATGTTTCCTGCTTGTCGATGCAGCACAAACTGCTGGGAGCATTCCGATTGATATGGAAGAAATGGGAATTGATATTCTATGTTTTACGGGACATAAGGGATTGATGGGTCCCCAGGGAACCGGTGGCATCTGTATCAGAGAAGGAATCGAGATTCCTTCTTATAATATAGGAGGTAGTGGAATACAAAGCTTTTCCAAAGAACATCCGGCGCTTCTCCCCCTTGCTTTAGAGGCCGGAACAGCCAATGGGCATGGAATTGCCGGGCTGGAAGCAGCCATTGATTTTATTAATACCATTGGTTTGGAGACAATTCATGAGAAGGAATGGAATTTACGTGCTCATTTTTTAAAAGGTCTCCGTGAAATAGAAGAAAATTATCCGGGAAGTATAAAAATCTATGGTCATCCGGAAGAAAAAAAGAATGTATCCATCGTCAGCTTGAATCTGGCAGATCTGGATTCCTCCTATGTGGCAGATTTATTATGGGAAGACTATGGAATCTGCACCAGAGCCGGTGCACATTGTGCACCACGGATGCATGAGTTTTTGGGAACGAAGGAACAAGGTGTTGTTCGCTTTAGTTTTTCTTTTTTTAACACACTGGAGGAAGTGAATCTGGCAGTGCAAGCCTTAAAGGAGATTGTGGAATGCGAGTTAGAAAGCCCTATATGATCCTCACTTTTTCTACGACAACGCAAGCCATGGCCATGGAACAGACTTGTCAAGTCAGAGGAATCTCCGGCCGTTTGATTCCGGTTCCCAGAGAAATTACAGCGGGATGTGGATTAGCCTGGAGGATTCCTTTGGAGGATTATGAGAGAGAAAAAGACCGAATAGACAAATTGGATGTATTATTTGAACAAATAACAGTATTAAATTTATAATCGTTGAAGAAAGAGATGGACTATGAGAAGAGAAGAATTGGCTTTAATCCGAAAGAAATTACAGAAACATGAAATTGCTCAGCTTCCGATTATGATTGATGGGAAGGAGTATGTCAGAGTATTTCGCCCACAGGAACGATTGCTTTTATTTGGAGCCGGTCATGTGGCCAGACCAACCTGTAAGATTGCTTCACTTTTAGGTTACAATGTTGTGGTGATCGATGACAGAGAGGAATTTGCCAATGCGACCTATTTTCCGGAAGCCAAAGAAATCGTCTGTGCCCCTTTGGAGCAAGCCATAGAACAAGTTCGTCCCAATGCCCTTGATTATATTGTGATCATGACCAGAGGTCATATGTATGACAGAGATTGCTTGAAAGAAATCTTATCGATCACGATGCCTTTTTACCTCGGGGTGATGGGGTCCAAGAGAAAAACGGCTCATCTCATGCAGTATCTTACGGAGGAAGGCTTTGGGCAAGAAAACTTGGATCAGATTCATATGCCGATTGGTTTCGATATCGCCGCCATCACACCGGAAGAGATCGCAGTTTCTGTTGCAGCGGAGCTGGTCTCCTGTCGCAGAAAGAAAAATCCAAAGCGAAGCCTTTATGATATAGAAATCAAGAATACAGAAGAACCTTCTCCGATCTTTTTAAAAGAAGAATTTTACCGTCCTTCTGTACTGGATGCCCTCATCGATGGAGAAAAGAAGGCCGTCTGGATTTTAGTTTATGAAACGAAGGGATCTACCCCGGCGCAATCCGGTTTATTTATGATGCTCGATGAAGACGGGAAATGTTACGGAACGATCGGTGGTGGCTCGGCGGAAGCGCAAGCCATAAAAGAAGCCTTCCCTTATATTGGAAGCGGACAGTCAAAGACCATAAGTATATCTATGAATCACATGGTGGCTGCTGAGGAAGGAATGGTTTGCGGTGGAGAAAGTAAATTATATATAGAAGGAATAGAATAGAGGGGATCGAAAAGATGCGTATCATATTGCCGGATGGAAGGTCCCTTGCGAGAATCACGGACTATATTCTTCCCGGAAGAATTACTTCTCTTGTAGGTGCTGGCGGTAAAAGCTCTACTATGCTGACCATGGGAAAGGAACTTGCCGGGGATGGATATTCTGTCATTATGACGACAAGTACCAAGATTGGTGTATTTCAAGAGGATTTACCGGAAGGATTATGCTGTATCGGTAAACCAATCTATGATGAAGAGCAGAAAAAATGCCGGAGTCGATTGGATACAGAGCAGAAAAATAAAAGGAAAGCGGACCGCCGGCTTATAAAAGAAGAGATTTACGATTCCCGAAGCTTTTATCCGGATGGGATCACTCAATTTCATAAGTTAGGATCCCTGGAGGATCCGGATCGATTAAAGGATCAATGCGATTATCTTCTGATTGAGGCGGATGGATCAAGGGGTCTTCCCATAAAGGCTCCCTTGGCTCATGAGCCTGTCATTACTCCGGAAAGTGATCTGGTCATTGCTCTGGCAGGATTAGAAGCGGTTGGACAACCCATTTTCCGGGTAGGGCACCGTGTGGAGCGTATTTGTGAAGTATTAAAGAAAAAGAAAGAAGAATTGCTTACTCCAGGAGATCTCGCTCTTTTGTTATTAAGCGGGGAAGGCTTAAGAAAGAATGTAGGAAACCGTCGTTACGCGGTCGTTTTAAATCAAGCGGATGACGAGAGGAAGATAAGATATGGTAGAGAAATTGCCAGTCTGCTCCCACAGGATCTCCCTTGTATTCTGACGACGTATCGATCATGAGATTTTAAGTGCCGAAAAGGGAGTTGGTAGGACGATTGTCCCAGGGAGGTTTTATGAAAATATTAATAAAAGGTGCCGGAGATCTGGCCAGTGGTATTGCCTGTCGTTTACATGCATGTGCTTATGATATTGTGATGACGGATCTTGCCATTCCCACTGCGGTAAGGCGAACCGTCTCCTTTTCCAGAGCGATTTATGAAGGTCAGGCTGAGGTGGAAGCAATTACGGCTAAGAGGTGTGATGCTCCTAAGGAATTAGAAGCGATATTGGTTTCAAAGCAGATTGCGGTGATGGTTGATCCACAGGCAAGGATTGCCAAAGATTGGCAGCCGGACGTGATCGTCGATGCCATTCTGGCGAAAAAGAATCTGGGGACAAGCATGGATGACGCACCGATTGTTATTGCAGTGGGTCCTGGCTTTACCGCCGGTAAGGACTGCCATTGTGTGATTGAAAGTAAAAGAGGACATTATCTTGGAAGGTGTATCTATGAAGGATCTGCCATTGCCAATACGGGGGTACCGGGTGATATCGGAGGATACACCAAGGAAAGGATTCTTCGTGCACCGGCGGCTGGAATCCTTCATCCCTTGGTATCAATCGGAGATTTTGTCGAAAAGGATCAGATTTGTGCCTGGATCGATTCCTTATCGGACGACCGTGAGAATCTTTCGGAAAGGAAAGCCTTTTCCTCTAAGGGACAGAGGAAGGAGATCATAGAAGGAGTCCCCATGAGAAGCCAGATCAGAGGAATCGTACGTGGCCTTTTACAGGATGGAGTACAGGTACACGAAGGAATGAAATCCGGGGATGTGGATCCGCGTTGTGAGAAAGAACATTGTTTTACGGTCAGTGATAAAGCCAGGGCAATCGGAGGAGGCGTGTTAGAAGCCATTCTACATCTTTCTCTAGAAAGAGAGAAGAAGATCCGATGTTCTGTAAGACGGGATCAGAAAGTATAAAAATGTATAAGAAAGGAATCTGCTATGATTACATTTCGTTCTTACTTAAAGGCAAAATCTTTAGAAGAAGCCTGGAAAATGAATCAAAAAAGATCAAACCGTTTGATCGCTGGTATGGGATGGAGCAAAATGAGTCATGCCACCTTGGCAACGGCCTTGGACTTAAGTGGACTTGCCCTTGATCAGATTGAAGAAACAGAAGAGGAATTCATCATAGGAGCAATGGTAACGCTCCGACAGTTCGAATGCCATCAAGGATTGAATACCTATTTTCATCAAGCGCCAAAAGATAGCGTCAGACATATTGTGGGGGTACAGTTTCGCAACTGTGCAACCATGGGAGGAAGTGTGTGGCTTCGTGCCGGATTTTCCGATCCTCTGACCCTTTTACTTGCTTTGGATACCAGTGTGGAATTATATCAGGGGGAGGAAAAGACGACACGCATTCCTTTGGATGACTTTTGCAAGATGAAAAAGAATAACGATCTCTTAGTGTCCATTCATATCAAAAAAGATGGAAGAAAAGTGGTTTATGAATCCTTCCGTAACACCCAGACTGATTTTCCGGTCTTAACGGTAGCGGTCAGTCAGATTTCAGCCGGAGACGGGAAAGAAAATGGAGAAAATCCAAACTATTGTGCGACCGTGGGTGCCAGACCATCTTTATGCTGTAAAGTAGAAGGACAGAATCCGGAAGCTCTGATAAAGGAAGCGATGGAATTAAACTATCAGGATAATATACGTGCCACGGCAGGCTATCGGCAGCATTTATCCCAGGTATTGATTCGACGTGCCTATGATCGAGTCTGTCAGTTGGCAGCTTGCACGGAAGAGGAAGCGGCCAATAAATAGGAGGATCTCATGGAAATTAAAGTAAAATTAAATGGAAAAATGATACAGACTTCCATCGAGCCGGATGTGCTTCTTTTGGATTTTTGCCGCGCACATCATTGTAAAAGTGTGAAAAGAGGATGTGAGACATCCAATTGTGGTTTATGCACCGTATGGTTTGATGGGAAGCCGGTCCTAAGCTGTAATGTTTTGGCTGCCAGAGCGGATGGTCACGAAATTACGACCTTGGAAGGTTTGCAGGAAGAAGCGGAAGAGTTTGGCATGTTTTTGGCCAGAGAAGGTGGAGAACAGTGTGGCTTCTGTAATCCGGGATTTATCATGAATATTTTAGCGATGAAGAGAGAGCTGGTCGATCCGACCGAAGAAGAAATCAAAGAGTATCTGGCAGGAAATCTCTGTCGATGTTCCGGTTATGCCAGTCATATGCGTGCCATTCGTGCATGGTTAGGAAGGGAGGAATCCAGATGAGAAGAGAAGATTCCAGAGAGCCGGGGAAATATGTGGGTTCTTCCATTGTAAAAAAGGATGCCAAGGCTTTGGTGACAGGAAAGCCGGTTTATTGTGATGATCTGGCTCCGGAAAATTGTCTGATCATAAAGCTTTTGCGTTGTCCCCATGCGCATGCCATGATCAAAAAGATTGATACATCGAAGGCAAAATTGGTGCCAGGCGTGGAATGTGTTCTTACCTATCAGGACGTTCCCCAGCATCGCTTCACCCAGGCCGGACAGACTTATCTGGAGGCTTCTCCCTATGATCGTTATATTCTGGATCGCCATTTACGCCATATTGGAGATGAAGTCGCCATCGTTGCAGCAGAAAGTGAGAAGGCGGCCGATAAAGCTTTAAAGTTAATCAAGGTGGAATATGAGATTCTGCCTGCGATTCTTGATTTTCACGAAGCCTTAGACAATGAAATTCTCATCCATCCGGAGGAGGATTGGAGCGAAAGTGATTGGAGTCATGGAGATAACAAAAGAAATTCCATTTATCATGAGGATGTCGGTCTGGGAGACGTGGATGCCGTTTTTGCACAGTGTGATGAGGTTCTGGAAGAAAGCTATCATACCATTCAGAATCAGCAGTCCATGATGGAGCCTTTTACGGCTTGCTGTTGGATGGATGCTTTTGGACGGATGGTCATTCAAAGCTCCACCCAGATTCCATTTCATGTTCGAAGAAATATGGCCCATGCTTTGGGAATCCCTAAGAGCAAGATTCGTGTCATCAAGCCTAGGATCGGTGGAGGTTTTGGCGCCAAACAGACGGCAATCTGTGAGCGCTTTCCGGCAGTTGTCACCTGGCTGACCGGTAAGCCAAGTAAGATATATTACAGCAGAGAAGAAACCATGGTGGTTGGCAGTGCCCGTCATGAAATGGAAGTGACCGTAAAGTTAGGTGCCATGAAGGATGGGACCATTCGCGCCATCGAGATGAATGTATTATCGAATTCCGGCGCTTATGGAGAGCATGGACCGACAACCATCGGATTAGCCGGCCATAAGTCCATTCCTCTTTATGGTGGCAGGTTTGAGGCCTATCGTTTCATAGCAAATACCGTATATACCAATCAGCCAAGTGCCGGAGCCTTTCGTGGCTATGGGGCGCCACAGGGTATCTTCGCTCTGGAATCGACAGTAAATCTTATGGCAGCCAGGCTTGGCATCGATCCGGTGAAGATCCGAGAGCATAATATGCTGCACGAAGGGGAAGAAATGCCGGCTTATTTTAATGAAACGGCCAATGCCTGTGCGCTGGATCAATGTATGGATCGTTGTAAGGAAATGATGCATTGGGAAGAAAAATATCCATGTAAGCTTCTGGAAAATGGACATATCCGCAGTGTTGGTGTTGCCATGGCCATGCAGGGAAGTTGTATCAGCTTTGTCGATGAGGCCAATGTTACCATTAAGATCAATGATGATGGTTTTTATAGTTTGCTGGTAGGAAGTACGGATATGGGAACCGGCAGTGACACCATCCTGGCTCAGATGGCAGCGGATGTATTGGAATGTGATATCGATGATATTGTAACCTTTGGCGTAGATACGGATGTTTCTCCTTATGATTCCGGATCTTATGCTTCTTCCACGACTTATCTTACGGGAAATGCAGTGGTAAAGGCAGCCGAGCAGTTGAGATCTAATCTCATGGAGCAGGCAGCCATCCGGCTGGAATGTTCAAAAGATCTGGTTGCCTTTGACGGACGGATCCTCACCTGTGTTTCAACCGGAGCCTCCATCTCCTTAAAAGATCTGGCAAATGAATTGCAGGGAGGAAGTCAGGGCTGGCAGTCCGTGACCGCCGGTGGTAACAGTCCGGTTTCTCCTCCGCCATACATGGTTGGAATGGTGGAGATTGATCTGGATCCGGAAACCGGGAAGGTGACACCAATCTATTACGCGACCTGTGTCGATTGCGGCACGGTTGTGAATCCGAATCTGGCCAGAGTACAGACGGAAGGCGGTATCATGCAGGGAATTGGTATGGCTCTTTATGAAGGCCAGTCCTATAATGAAAAAGGGAATAACCGTCTTCGTAACTTTATGCAGTATAAGATACCTACCAGGATCGATATTCCGGAAATCGATGTGGATTTTAGGGCAAGCTATGAACCGAGTGGACCGTTTGGTGCCAAGAGTATCGGTGAGATTGTCATTAATACGCCATCTCCGGCCATCGCCCATGCCATCTATAATGCAACGGGTGTCATGCATCATGAATTACCAATCACAGCAGAGAAGGTATGGAGAGGGATGCAGGAGCAAAAGAAATGAAGATCACTTTGATTTATCTGGCGTCCGGTTTTAGCAGACGCTTTGGATCAAACAAATTATTATATCCAATCAATGGGAAGCCAATGTATGAACATACACTGGCTTCCCTTATCCGATTGGAAGAAAAATATCATGCGAAGTTCGATGAGTTGCAAGAAGATTGTCCGATCCATTTACAGATTATTCTTGTGACCCAGTATGCCCAGATCGCCCAATATGCTTTAAACCATGGTGTGAAAGTCGTCAGAAATAAGATGGCACAAGAGGGTATCACCGCATCGATCCGACTGGGAGTAGAGGCGGCGAAAGATTCCGATTGGTATGCTTTCTTTGTAGCAGATCAGCCCTATCTGCAAGAAAAGACCATCCGGTCTTTTCTTACCGCTGCGATGGAAAGCGGTAAGACCATGGCATCCGTCATAAGTAGCGGTGTTCCCGGAAATCCTACCGTATTTCATAAGATATGGACCTCCTCTCTTTTATCCTTAACAGGAGACCGCGGAGGAAGGATTTTATTGAATCAGCATCCGGAGCAAGTATTCTGGTATGAGGTAGAAAAGGAAGAAGTAAAGGATATCGATTTTCAAAACTTTTCCTAGGAAATACTATACATTTTTTTCAATTAATGATATTTTAATAACAAATGCGTTTTTTAAAATTGGGAGAGAGAAGGATCTAAGCTTGATTTTGAAGGATCGCATTTCTTATGTTATGGACATTTTTATCTAGTAACAGCAAGGAGAGGAAAGAAAAATGCAACTATTGAAAGATCGAATTCGTAAAGATGGCGTCATCAAAGAAGGAAATGTTTTAAAGGTAGACAGTTTCATTAATCATCAGATGGATATTAAGCTGATGAATGAGATTGGTAAAGAATTCCGAAGACGTTTCGCGGAGGAAAAAATCGATAAAGTGCTGACCATTGAAGCTTCCGGTATCGGAATCGCCGCCATTGTGGCACAGTATTTTGACTGTCCGATGGTCTTTGCCAAGAAGTCTCAGTCCATCAATCTGGACGGAGAGATGTTAACAGCTTCTGTTACCTCTTTTACTCATCAGAAGGAGTATCAGATCATTGTGGCAAAGAGATTCATTAAAGAGGGGGAAAAGGTCCTCATCATCGATGACTTTATGGCAAATGGTTGTGCAGCCAAGGGATTGTGTAAGTTGGTAAGCGATGCCGGCGCGGATATTCGCGGAATCGGTATTGTGATCGAAAAGGGCTTTCAGGAAGGTGGAAAGTATTTCAGGGATCAGGGATATCATTTGGAATCGCTGGCCATCGTGGACAGCATGAATGCCGAGGATCAGACGATTGTTTTTCGTGGAGAGGAGTAGAGAAAAACTATGAAGAAAGAAGTGAAATATACATCCCCTTATGAATTTGAGGGAAGAATTCCTTTGAAGCAGGCCATTCCACTGGGATTACAGCATGTTTTGGCTATGTTTGTGGGTAATCTGACACCGATTCTTGTCATCATGAATGCCTGTGCTGCAGCCGGTGGTGCAGAGGAACTGATGGCTCTTCAGGTTTCCTTGTTACAGAATGCCATGCTGGTGGCTGGTATTGTTACTTTAGTTCAGCTTTTCTCCATCGGACCGATCGGTGGTCAGGTTCCAATCATCATGGGTACCAGCTCCGGATTTATCGGGGTATTTAATAGTGTAGTTACTGTCATGGGTGGTGGAATTGTTGCTTACGGTGCCATCATGGGTGCTTCCATTATCGGTGGTTTATTTGAGACAGTGCTTGGCGCATTTTTAAAGCCATTACGCCGTTTCTTCCCATCCATCGTTACCGGTACGGTTGTACTTTCCATCGGTTTATCCTTAATTTCCGTCGGCGTGAATTCTTTTGCCGGTGGCTCTTCTGCCAATGATTTTGGTTCCGTGGAGAATCTTTTATTGGCTTTGATCGTCATGATCATTATTCTGATTTTAAAACATGGAACAAAGGGAATGACTTCTTCTTCCTGTATTTTGATTGGTATTATTTGTGGCTATGTGATTTGTGTGATCATGGGATTCCTTCTTCCGCATACTGCCATCAATGCAGATGGAGTGGAGTATACCAAAGCCTGGGTATTAAACTGGGATAAAGTAGCATCCGCTTCCTGGTTTGCGGTTCCGAAGTTTATGCCGGTAAAGCCTGTTTTTGATATCAGAGCTATTATTCCGGTATGTATTATGTTTATCGTTACTGCGGTGGAGACCGTCGGTGATATCTCCGCCTGTGTAGAAGGCGGTATGGATCGTGAAGCGACAGATACGGAGCTTTCCGGTGGTGTAATGTGTGATGGTGTTGGTTCTACCTTCGCCGCTCTTTTTGGCGTTCTTGCCAATACTTCCTTTAGCCAGAATGTTGGTCTTGTTTCCATCACCAAGATCGTCAATCGTATGGCTCTGGCTTGCGGTGCTGTTTTTCTTATTCTTTGTGGACTTTGTCCAAAGCTTTCTGCTTTGATCTCTATCATGCCACAGAGTGTTTTGGGTGGAGCTGCTGTGATCATGTTCTCCTCCATCGTAGTAAGTGGTATTCAGCTGATCACAAAAGAGAAGATTACGGCAAGAAATATCACCATCGTATCCATTGCCCTTGGTTTAGGATATGGTCTTGGCGCCAATAGTGCTGCCTTGGCAAGCTTACCAAGCTATGTGAATTTGATTTTCGGCGGATCCGGTATTGTTCCTGCAGCCATTGTAGCTATCATTCTTAATATTCTGCTTCCACAGGATGAAGTAACAGAGGAATAATCCTCCACCGTCTATCATACTCCGTGGAGAAATTTCAGACCACAGGAGTTTATCTTAGATTCATCCTATGCTTTGTTAATTTATCCCTCACCAATCATACTTTATTGGTGGGGGATTTCATCATCTAGGGAAAGGAAGATCATTTCATGGCAAAAAGTGAAAATCAGAAGCTGAAATTATATTACCTGGCGAAAATTATGAAGGAGCAGACCGATGATGCGCATTTTCTGACCATGTCGGAAATCATCGACCGTCTGGCATATTACGAGATTCCTGCCGAAAGAAAGAGCATCTATAAAGACATGGAGTCGCTTCGCATCCTGGGAATGGAGATTGAGAAGGTGAAGCAGGGAAAAGATCATCTATATCATAATATTTCCCACGACTTTGAGATGGCAGAGCTAAAGCTTTTGGTGGATGCCATTCAATCTTCTAAGTTCATTACAGAAAAGAAGTCCAATGAATTGATTCACAAGCTGGAAGGTCTGGTAAGTGTCCATGAAGCCAAACAGCTCCATCGGCAGATTTTTCTGACGGATCGTAATAAAACAGTCAATGAAAAGATTTATTATAATGTCGATGAGATCTATAATGCCATGTCACGAAATTGCCAGATTACATTTCAGTATTTTCAATGGAATGTAAAAAAAGAAATGGAATTAAAACATGATGGCAAGGAATATCAGGTAAGTCCTTTGGGATTAGCCTGGGATGATGAAAGATATTATCTGGTGGCCTATGATTCTGTCCAAGCTAAGATCAAGCATTTTCGAGTGGATAAAATGTTACACATCGCCATGACTGAGGAGAGAAGAGAGGGGAAGGAACAATTTCAGGAATTAAATATGGCAACCTATACCAGAAAAAACTTCGGTATGTTCGGGGGACAGGAAAAAAGAGTGAAGCTTCTTGTGGCCAATGATATGGCAGGAGTGATCATCGATCGCTTTGGCATGGAAAATAACTTGATTCCATATGATGATGCGCATTTTACGGTCAATGTCGATGTGCAGGTGTCCAATCAGTTTTTCGGATGGATCTTCTCTTTGGGAGATCAAGTGAAGATCATAGGTCCGGAGGAGGTTCTGGCAGATGCCGAAAAAGAAGTGAAGCGTTTGATGGCGCAATATCATCTTACAGAGAGAAAAGAATCGATTTCTTCCATGTTGTCTTTGGGAGATTTGTAAAAGATACAATCTCTACGCATCGATTCCATTTCAGACAAAGATAGAAGGATTATCGGACTTAGGGATTGCAAGTAAGAAAAAGGTAGAAATATTTTTATAAAAATTGTATGATAGAACAAGTCAAAAGGATGGCAGTGGATGGTATGCTGCCATCTTCTTGTCAAAGACAGATAGGAGAAAAAGGAATGCTGTTTAAAGAAGATCATACCTTTCGTGACATCCGGGAAC